>WSSedL1CaDRAFT_10001381_pt1 | contig 14222 bp, 2 predicted proteins | sample WetSurSL1Cattail_FD_9464 | JGI IMG/M metagenome (IMG submission 9464)
CAAATCATTAATTTTATGTGTTGATGATGAAAAAAGCATTCTTGATAGCCTTGACAGACAACTTCAAGACGAGTTCGGCTCGGAGTTTGCCGTGGAACTTGCCGAAAGTGTCGAAGAGGCTCAGGAGATTATTACCGAAAGCTTAGCCAATCAGATTGAAATACCTGTTATATTGGCCGATTATCTGATGCCGGGTTGCACCGGGGATCAATTCTTGATTTGGACCCATGCCAAAACTCCAGACACTTGTAATATCATGCTGACCGGACAAGCGGGTTTGGATGCGGTGATAACTGCCATTAATTATGCCGGACTCTATCGTTACATTGCCAAACCCTGGGAAAGGAACGACTTAATCTTAACCATTAAAGAAGCAATCGCCAGTTTCAGGCAGCGGAAGATGATTCAGTTGCAAAATGCCGGATTACAGTTGCTGAATGCCCAATTAGAACAGAACAATAAAGATTTGGATGAGCAGGTAACTGTACGGACCCAGGAATTAAATCAGCAAAGGATTTTGTTTCAGCAAGTATTCGATAACTCGCCCGATGGTATGGTTATAATCGCTGAAACCGGACAAGTTTTACAAGCGAATAAATCCTTTGGAGTCATATTCGGTTATGATTTATCCGAAGTTAAAGGTGGCAGTCTGCCGGAGCTCATTGTGGCCTCGGAGTTTTGCCGAGAATCGAGGGAGTTTACTGCTACTGTGATGGCTGGACAGACTGTGCAACAGGAAACCCAACGGTCAACGAAGGATGGCAAGTCGATTCCGGTCTGTTTGACCGCTTATCCTTTACAGATTGATGAGTCGGCCAAGGGCGCTATTGTAATTTATCAGGACTTGACTTTTAAGCGTCAAACTGCGGATCTACTTCAGCGCGCCTATGTCCGGCAACGCCGCAATGATTTTTTTAACGGGATCATGGCAAGCCCAAAAAAGATCACGAATGATATTTATGTTCAAGGACAATTGTTGGGTATTCGGTTAAAAAGTTCATTTTTGCTGTTTTTTATCCACTTGACAGACTGGGAAAAAAGTCTGGACTTACCGGTTGCGGACCAGGTAACCGGCACGCAAGTGTTGATTGACAAAATTATCGATTGGTTTTCGGAAAAGCCTCGGATCTACGCCTGGAATTCTCAAGCCGGAATTGGGGTTTTATATACCGTAACAACCGATCATCGGAGTGACATCCCGGTTGAAAAACAAATTGCCGGGGGGTTATTGGAACAAATTCGCTGTGATTTTCCCCAGATCCAATTGGCACTGGGACTTTCCGAGTTCTATCCGGAGATGGAATGCCTCTCCGAACGTTTCGAACAAGCCCGGTTCTCTGTTTTAATAGGAATGAAACTTCATCCCGGCCATTTCGTCCATCATTATTTGGAGACAGGCGCTTTTCCGCTGTTATCCAAATTAACCAATGACGAAGAATCGGAACGGTTTTTGAACCGGACTATCGGGAAGCTCATGGAATATGACAAGGTTAACGGAACTAATCTCTTTCTGACCTTGGAAAAAATAATCGCCCATGACAACTTGCGGTTGGTGGCCGATGAAATGTTTGTTCATTATAAGACGATCATTTTTCGCAAACAGTCGATTGAAAAAACCTTGGGGGTATCCTTAGATTCCTTTGAAGGGAGCACCTTGATTGGAACTGCGATGGCACTCTATTATTTCCGCCAGATGAAAGATAATGGATAAAGGGGGGCATCAAGGATATGCAATGGGAACGGCTGGCGGTGATCATCGCCTTACTTATCAGTATCGTCAATGGGATATTGGCGCTATTTATTTATCAGCGCCGCCGGCAACCCGGTGCCAAAAGCTTTTTGGGTTTAATGATTGCCGTTATGTTATATGCATTCGGGTATGCGCTTGAATTAACCGGTACCACAGTTGCTCAAGTAAAACTCTGGTTGGACGTTGAGTACTTGGGGATTGCTTTTATTCCTTTCTTTTGGATTGCCATAGTCGCTGATTATACCGGATTGGAAGGCCGGCTCAAACCTCTGATTTCAACTTTTCTTTTTTCATTTTCCCTCCTGAATTTGATCATGTATTGCAGCAATGATCTGCACCATTTATTCTATTCCCAGCTGATACTGGAGAAACATGACGCTTTTACAGTAGCTGCTTTTCATAGAGAACTTTGGTACTGGCTGAACTTAGCCTATATGGCCTTATCCATATTCGCCGGTGATATCATATTTTCTCAAATTAAGGAACGAGTTCTGCCGTTATTTCAAAAACAGATCAATCTCCTGATTATCGGTTCGCTAATTCCCTGGTTAGGTTATATTTTGTTTATTTTAGGCGTGAGTCCCTGGGGTTTGGATCTCAATCCTTTCAGCTTTTCTTTGACGGGTTTTGTGGTAGCAGTAGGATTGTTCCGCTATCAATTGTTTGAGTTATCACCGATAGCACGGGACAAAATTTTTGATACAATGCGGGATGGAGTTTTGATTTTGGACCTTCAAAACCGAGTGGCTGATTTCAATAACGCCGCTCGAAACATGCTGGCCGTTTTAAATGGCGCTTCGCTCGGAGAATCGGCCAGCGAGGTTTTTCAGAAATATCCAGCAATCCAAAATCAAGTTTTAAAAGATTTGGGCGTCATTGAATTGGATATCTGCCACGGAACAAGCCGCCGTTATATCAATTCCCGCTTAACTTTGGCCCAGTCTGGACAGGATGAGACTATCGGCAAGATCATTACCTTAAGCGATATCACTGAGGAAAAACAGGCCCAAGCGTATCTTGTTCATGCTGAAAAAGTAGCGGTTTTGGGCAAGTTGGCTGCCGATATTACCCAGGAATTAAATACCCCTTTGATGGCCATTAAAGCCACAGCCGGAGAAATCGAGGGTTCTTTCGATACTCTCTGGCACCAAATACCGGCGTTTTTCAATGGAATCAGCGAGCACCGACAACAGTTGTTTTTAAAAATTTTCGCTCAACTTCGGGAGATACCCTGTTTGACGACGCGAGAAGAACGTGATAGCTTGCGGAAGTTGTCAGCGATTTTGCAAGAACAGGGATTGGAGGGCTCCTTCGATATCGTTCGCCATTTTGTTAAGTTAGGCCTTGCGGAGGATTTTGTCCAATTTATTCCCTTGCTTACGGACGACCGGGATGCGGCACTGCTCGAATTGATCTTGACAATAGCTCTCCAACGCAGGGATGCCCGAACAATCATCCAAGCGGAAGAGCGGACTGTCAAAATTGTATATGCCCTGAAGAGCTTTAGTCAATTACCGGATCCGGATGCGGAACAGCCGGTATTAACGGATATCCAAGCCGGAGTGGAAATGGTTTTGCGGATGTATGGCAACCTAATGAAAAACGGTATTACTACGATGACCAATTTTCAAAAGGTTCCGGCAATTAAAGCCTATCCCGATGAACTGCAACAAGTTTGGACTAATTTGATTTATAATGCAATTCAAGCGATAGAAGGCAAGGGAGAATTGATGATTGAGATTGAGCAGGACGGTGATGAAATTATCGTCAGTTTTACCGATAATGGCCCCGGCATTCCCGTAGATATCATACCGCGGATCTTTGAACCGCTTTTTACCACCAAAAAAGTGGGGGAAGGGACTGGGATTGGTTTAAACATTTGTAAGAAGATTGTTGAACATCACCATGGAAAAATCAATGTACAGTCAAAGCCTGGCCAAACTCAATTTTGGGTTTGCTTACCGGTAAACCACTAATCCATTATGTATTATAGCTTCTTACTATTACTACAAATGGGAAATTTTATCCATTGAAGAGATCAGAGAACTTGTCGATAAGGATAAGAAAGTTTCTGCTTTTATGCCCCATAATTATCCATTTTACTAATAGACAATTGAACGCCAATAGAATATTATTAATATAATAGGTATAATGTATCAAATATATGTAATGAAATATTTTTTATTTAGTAAAACGGATAAAGATATTTATTTGATTTAACCTGAATCCGGCAAGTAACTTTATTAATTCATATCAAATAAGAACTTGCCGGATCGAGGTTTAACTATACTAATGATTAAGGCTTGATTTGAGACTGAATGAGAACAAAGGAAATATTGCTGATTGAAAAAAGCAACCATTTATACCGTTTTCATTCAGATCGGTAAGGATGGTTGCTTTCTTACAAAAAAAGATTTGTGATCCCAAAGTACCCTGTGTCTGAGTACATTAACCCATGATCCCGATCTTGATTACGGCAAAATTTAATATTTGGAGATATGGAATGTTTCAATACGCTCATCATTACAAAAAAAAGACTTTGATCATGGTTTGGTTGATATTTTGCGTCGGGTTCGTCGGTGTTTGGCTTAATAGCTCAGTGGTACATGGAGCTACAGCTGATGGCGAGGGGAAAACGGATAGCGCAAAAACCTCCACGGATTCTCCTGCGTTTGAAACGGAATATTCGGTAGGAATTATTGATTTAACCTATGGCAATATTGAATCAGCCACAGATTCAGACCAATATCCCTCCAAAATAAAGGTGGATGGGCATATTGCCTTTTATCTTAAGGGAAAAGTCCGCGGCAAGTACTTGTTAACCGCGCAGATGGATACCGGGGAAAAGTCCCTTTCAGAGCTTTGGCAGAACCTCTATCGCAAGGATTCCTCGGATGTTTTGAGTAAAATTGACCCCGAACGTTATTATCCGGTATATGGCGACCAATCAACCATAGTCAATGATGTTTCAAGTTCAGGCAAATTGTACGTCAGGCTGGAATGGGATCAATCGAAAATATTGCTCGGCGATTATCAGTTCCATTTGAATCAAACTGAATTACTTACATACAATCGCAGCCTTTACGGGGTTTATATTAATTTGGTAAGTCCGGACAAAACGGGTATCGCATCAAAACAAACCCAAGTTTTTGCAGCAGAGCCGTTGTCGCTCCATTCCAGTGACATTCTCCAGGTTACCGGCGGCATGTTATATTACTTGAAACACTCGGATATCGTTTTGAATTCGGAACAAATCAAAGTGGAGGTTCGTAGTTCCATCTCCGGCTCAGTGCTTAACAGTATCTCGCTTCAATATGGGCGTGACTATGATCTTGATTATGCACAGGGACGGATTATGCTGCGACGGGAACTGTCAACCATTGTTAGCGGCGATGAAATTACCACCAACCTTTTAAATGCCGGCAATTATTTATTTTTGGTTGTGGATTATGACTTTGAAGGAACCGACCTGGCGACAGTTCGACCAAATTACGGCTTTCGGACCAGCTTCGCTCCTTTCGCCAATTTGAAACTTGGCAGCAGTTACATCAAGGAAGCTGCGGATGACGGCGGAGATTATCAGGGTTACGGGTTTGACTACCATTACCAATTGACTTCAAATATCGCTTTGATTGGGGAGTGGGCTCAATCAGAGCAGTCGTTGAACAACCGCTATTATTCGGAAGATGGTGGAATGTCGTATGCCCAAATTGCTTCCAGTTCTTTGGAAGAAGGAGAAGCCTGGAAATTTGGATTTATCATCGGTAAGGGGAAACAGGCGGGAGAAAATCCGCTGACTTTACAAGTATATACCATTAGACAGCAGGCCGGCTACTCTACCACTGAAACAGAAACGCTGCACGATACTGAAAAAAATCATCTGGAAATAAACGGTGAATTATGCAACGGATTATATTTACATGTAAATGGTGATTCGACCGCCGAGGCTACAATTAAAGACACCGGTGATGTGCTCGCCCAACTTTCGGAAAACTTGGGAAAGTGGAAGCATACTCAAGAATTGCGTTATCAAATTGAAGATGACTATGTAAATAACGCATATTACCAAGATGTGCTGGGCGCTTACCGCCTTGATTACTTCCCCAATAGCAATATTGCATTGTATGGCATTCAGCAATTGACCCTGGCCCATAACGACGCCACTCCGCAAAATAACCGAAGCACCATCGGAACCAACATTCGTTTGAATTCCAAGACCGTATTCAATCTTGAAACTTCTACCGGCGACTTGGGAAATGCGATTAAATCAGGATGTGAGTATCAGATCAGTGAGAATCAGAAACTGTATGGGAATACTAAATTTGAAACGGACCAGGACGCTGGAAAAACTATTGTTTCCACGATCGGTGGACGCGACGCCCTTAATGAACATGCGAATGTTTACAGTGAACATCAGATCAGTTCGGGCACATACGAAAATAACATATCGGATGTAATTGGATTCGATTATACGCTACAAAACGGCTGGTTATTGTCTGCCAATTATACCCAAAGCCAAGTTGTGAAACTCGCGGACCGTCCCGATGATTATCCCTTTGAAGGAATCACTTCCCTGGATGATCAGGAACCGGATGGTTCCTTTGAACGGCGGATTATTGGCGGTTCAATGGTTTATCACCAAGACGCTTTGCAATTTAAAACTGCTTTGGAGGCAAGGTATGATGATGGTGATACCCGGTTGCGACAGTACTTATTGACCAATTCTTACCGGAATGATTTAAACCGGGATTATGCTTTTTATTGCAAACTTAATTACTCAGTAACTCGAAATCTGACTTTGGAGACGGATACGGCCCGGTTTGTTGAAGCCGTCCTGGGATTAGCCTACCGTCCGGTTATGAATGACCGTTTGAACCTCATTGGACAATATTCTTACCGCGATGAACTTACGCCGGAAGGACAGGACGATGATGAGTCCTCTCTCAGAGAGCGTTGGCAGATTATTTCGATAGAAGGTATGTATGATTTGAGTCCCCATTGGCAGTGGGGAGAGAAAGTGGCATTCAAACACACGGATTTGCTATTGGAAACTAATGATAGCAATTGGGCGGGGAATGATCTTTGGCTCTGGATAAACCGAATCAATTACCGACTGCCCTTTCACTGGGATATTTCCGCCGAATACCGTATCCTGAAAGATATTCAGGCCGGCGATGACAAGAGCGGCTTTTTACTGGCCCTATATTATAATTTCAACTTACATAACCGGATCGGCGCCGGCTATAATTTTACGGATTTCAATGATGATCTGGCTTATCTGAGCTACCATGCAAGAGGCTTTTTTGTCAATTTTTCATATCAATGGTAAAGTACTCCATAACGGATTAATATAATGATGAGGCTGTGGAAAATGCGATATTCCAATATTTTATTGATTATTGTCATTGCAATGTTATTAACTGTCGGGTTGGCTGTTCCAGTTATGGCCAATCCCACTTTGCGGGTTGTCCAGACTGTACCGGATACTTATATTTTCGACAGTACTGGTGAAACATACCTAACCACAATTACCAATGTGGGGGATACCACTGCCCAAAATATTGCAGTACGTATTGTTATACCGACCGGATTTGATTTAATCGGAACCCCGACGGCAGTTTTTAAAACCGATAGTAGCGATAGCGGAACATCGTTACCCATTACCGTAACTACTGGGAGCAGTTCATTTAATATTGCTTTTAATAGCCCCTTATCGTTAGATCCCAATCAAACAGTAGTCATCACTTATCAACTGGCGACGACGCTTACGGTCACACCTGGGAACAGCAGCGCTAATACGATAATCGTCAATGAAGAATATGATTACCAAGATACTGATAGTAACATAGTCCATACAAATGAAAGTTACCAACATTTGGTCTACGTGAAAGAGGGACAAATAAAGGTGACTTTGACTCCGGTTGACCCGAATCCTTTGAAAGCCAGCCGCGGTGATACAGTCACTTTGGAGGCCAGACTTACCAATAACGGTGACGGCCCTCTTTATAAGGTCAACTTTCAGGCGGCGTGGGGTGATAATTTTAGTTCGGCAATACTTATTAGCGGTGGAAGCAATATAACGCCCGCGCTCAGTAAAAATAGTTTTATCTATACCAATACCGACCTAAGCCACCCGCTTCAAGCCGGCGATAGTATTTATTTTGAATATCAATTGACGGTCAGCGATTACCAAACGGGCAAGTTTAATTTATCCAGTTCGGCGACGACCGACCCGGCTTCACCGGGGAATCCCGCCAGCGCTTCAACGATTTTCACTTTTGTGGTTAATCAACCGAGTATTAGTATTACAGCTGATAAAATTACCATGGATTATGGAGACAATCCAACACCGGTCAGTATTGTAATCAAAAATAACGGCAGTGGTCCGGCACGGCAATTTAGTCTGAATAGCAATATCAATACGGTGTTTGCTGTCACAAACGTCTCCAGTGGTTGGACTTATAACAATGGAGTATTTGCCTACGACAGTGAAATTAGCGCAGGCGCTTCAATTACACTGACATATACGGTGACCCCCGCTAGTCCGCAATCTTTGCTGAGTAATCCTGTGACGGGGACTATTTTGATTACTCCATCCTATCTTAATGATATCGATCAATCATTTAGTTACCCCGTCACTTATCAGTCATACGAGATTGATAATGTGCCCATTCTAAATTTGTCACAGAACATTAATTCTGAAGCAACAGACGGAGATAATAGCCGGATTTATTTGGGAGAAGAAATTCAGTTTGTTTTTACCCCAACCCTGACTTTACCGGGCAAGTGGAAGGAAGGCACAAATATTGTATTGACTGAAGTTGTCCCAGATGGGCTTTCCATCCAGAGTTTTTCTACAAGCGGAGTGGGGACTCTGGAACAGACGGATAGTAAAACGCTCAAATGGGCTTTAACTCCTGCTCAGGCAGGGACTAGCCCCAGCATGACTATTAATCTTAAAGCGACCTCTGATGCGAATGCGGCTAATACTACTATTGTTAACAGCGCGACCGTCAGTGGCACCACTTTATGGTGCGCTTTAGGCGTAACTCGTACAACTTCTTTGTATATCCAAAGCCGGGACAGTACAGCCGATTTTTCTTATGAAAGCAAAACTCTGGTCAATAAACCCGTCGAAGGCAGTTATGATGTTGGTGGTAAAGATAGCAAAAATCTGGTTGAATATCAAGTGGAATATGCTTTTGGTGCAAGTTCCGGAGGCTATTGGACAGATTCGATAATGAGCGATGAACTCAACCGGTCCCAGACCTATTTCTATGATCAAGACCATCAACCCCAATATCGGATCGGAACTGGCGGGGCTTGGGCCCCTATCCCGACAGAAAGTATTAATGCAGGTTCTACTCTGGATTTTAATTTGGGTTTTTTAACAGGTGTGATTGGAAATGATGCTATTCAAGGCCAGAATGTTTATTTCCGTTATTGGCTTAAATTAAACGATGCCAGTCTGCCGTTAGGCAGCGGAAAACCTGTCTCGGATACATTCACTTCCGTGACTAAGCTGGTTTTAAATGGGGCCAGCGGCGGGGCGGGAGGGGGCAACGTTTTTTATGAAGGTGTTTTTGTGCCTATCTCCAGGGCTGCGCTGAATTTGGGAATTCATTTGGGAAGTACTGAAATATCCAAAGGGCAACTGGTCCAAGCAACCCTTCAGGTCAGTAATGTCCAGTTTACTAGTATCAATGGAGATACACCCTGGAACAAAACTGATTTGGTGATTACCTTAACAACTCCCACAACCAGCGGTAGTTCCAACGGCAGTTATAGTTACCGTGGGCCTTTAACATTGGATACCACCAGTGTCAGCGGCTTCAATGGTCAAATACCTCAAGTCGTATTTACATCCGACACACCGGAAAAAGTACAGTTCGTTTTTAAATCCCCGGTCACTGAAGGAGGTACAATCGCTTTTGATCTGGTCAAAACTGACAGCAATAATTATACGATCCAAACAGGGTTGAGTTTTACGGACGATTTAAATAACATTTTAACTGCCACGGCTTCATATACCCCCACTATCTGTGAGCAAGGTAAATTATCGATGATTGTAAGCCCGGATCCGATTCAAATTACATCCAACAGTGTAACTTGGCAAACCCAGGTTACCAATATCGGCAACGGGACGGCGTATGGAGTGGTTGTAGAGGACAATCTCAACAGTGTTTTAAATTATGTCAGTTCGACTACGACCGCCACTTCGGCGACAACTACCCAAGACGGCAGTAAAATCACTTGGAGTATAGGAGATATTGAACCGGGCGTAAGCCAAACGATTACCATTACCGCCAGTACGAATGGTAATTCCGACTTCGACACCAAGAATAACCAGGTTACCGGAAAATTAAGCTGGATCGACCGAAATTCGACGGCTAATTATTTTAATGCGGTCACGCTGACCAGTAGCCCTGATTTTATTAATACCAATTCCAGCTCATCGACATTTGTGGAAAATCTTTGTGGTGATCATGTTGAGCTTGGTTCAATTGCTACGATTCAATTGCATGTCAAGAATAACGGGTCAACTACTAATTATAATTATATATTAAACCAGGATTTTGAGGAGACGGGTTTTGTTTATCAATCCGGTACCGCCAAGATTGATGGAGTTTCACTTAGTGATGATTCTTATGTCACAAAATCCGGGACTAGTTTGACTTTCTCCGGATTACCCCAATTTCAAACACTTGCCCCGCAGGGCGAATTTACTTTGACTTTTAATGTTTATGCACCCGAGTCCTTTAATAGCCACCAGAAGATCCAGCCCTCAGCTACCTGGCAGTTGCCTACCGATAGTTCCAGCCGCAGTGGTTCGATTATAGGTGCTAACTTTTTAGTGCCCCAATACTTGGCCAATATTACCGTTGCGGTGGATGGCAAGAATATCACAGCCGGCGATGCCGATTATACCGATAACGTGATCGGTCTGCGCCATCCCAGCGGTGATACAAATTATCCAGGTGACATTATAGAGTGGCGAATACAGATTAAAAATTCCGGCAGCGCTGCCGCCAAGAAACCAATTTTGAAAGATATCCTTCCTGCCAATATGACCTTTATATCGATGCGGTCGGCGGACGATAGTTTTTCCACAACGGAAAACGGTCCTTGGAACATCGCAAATATTGATAATGGAGTTACGGTTACTTATTATATCAAAGCTCAATTTACCGGAGACTGCGGAGCCGCTCAAAAGGATACGGCCAGCGTCACTTGGGGACCCGAGACTTCCTCCCTATCGACTCCGGGAGATAACACCGACAGCGCCAATTTTATAACTCAAACGGCCGTAGACTCGGTGAACGCAACTATTAGTAATTTTACGACTAAGAATGGCACAGTGACCGTGATTTTCAAAACTTCGGGAGCGCCGTTACATGATTTGATATTGCCGCTGGATATCACCAACCGTTTTCAGGTGTCCAGCGCCATGACTTATGACGGCGGATTGCCGAATCCGGTTACGGGACCGGCAATCGGCGATTCAGGTATCTTGAAATGGAGCTGGGTCGGTGAAACGTCAATCTCTGCCGGAACGTATACCATCACTTTTGATATCCGGGATCACAACACCGCACGGTACTGTAATGATGCTGGTGCGGTTACCAGCATCAATCAATATACATTTTATAACTCGAATAATGTTGAGCTAAACGGCACTTATAATTTAAGCGCAACTCCGGCCAAAACGACATTAACCGTTACCAAAACCCCCACCGAGAAGGTAGCTAAAAGCGGTGATGAGATAACTTGGACTATCACGGTCACCAATACCGGAAATACGGCCGCCACCAATCTGGCGATTGTTGATAAGCTGGGAGACGGAACGGACGGAAATAGTTTTTCCGATCTGAGTTCATCGGTAGATAACGGAGGCCCCGTAACTCCAACTAAAAACGGCAATATATTGACCTGGAGCAGGATTAATTTAGCTGCAGGAGCCAGTTGTATTATTACTGAAAATGCCAAGGTAACCGATACCGGGAGCCACGTCACCGTGGTGACTGCCACCGAATGGAATATCGATAACACCCAGACAGTGGACCAGCAGACTGCTGCGACAAGAATGGCAATTGTCGGCTTCAAGAAAACCTTGGACCAAACCGTGACCCCGGTAAACGACACAACCGCCGACAGTTTCGGGGAGATTATAAAATATACCGTTCAGGTCCAGATTGGTGACCAAAGCGATTATCAAAAAATGAAAGTCACCGATACTCTGCCCACGGGGCTGGAATTTGTTGACCAAAGCTATAGTGCAACTCCTTCCGTTTCTTTTAGCCAAAATGGCAAAAGCCTCACCTGGGCCATCGACAGCTTTACCGGTTCGGAGATAATTACCATTACTTATCATGCCCGGATCATCAATGAAGGAGCGGTTATCGCCGGTTCGGTTTTGCAAAACTCGGCTGAACTTAGTTTTGAGATAGTAAATAGTGACAGCAGCATTACTTCATACCCTAGTACTATGTCGGGTTTGCAATCCACGGCGTCACTTACCGTAAAGGCACCTAACATCTCTTTGAGTTCCAAAAGTTCCGATCCGGCATCGGGAGGATCGGTGGTTGCCGACCAAACCATCAACCATACGTTGGTGGTCAATAATGCAAATAATGCCAATGTTTCGGCCGGTTACGGAGTTAAGGTTACCGAGACTCTGCCTTCAGGAGAACGGGCTTTCGATCCGACTACCGCCACTGTTACGGTTAAAAAAGGCGGTTCCAGCGGCACCGTTTTGACGGGAGGGGGAACGGATTATACCGTCAGTTATAATGGGACTGATGGCACATTGGTATTTCAATTTTTTGATACCAGTCTGGGTATTCTTCAGCCGGGCGAGAATTTTACCATTATCTATCAAACCAAAATCGACTCCGATATCGGCGCCGGGTTGAGCCTAACAAATACAACCGCGCTGAATCAATACTATAGTCAACCTTTAGCAGTTACCGGGACGAAAGAGTTTACCGGAGGAAGCCTGTCAACATCTTATCAGACATCTATTTCCAGCTATACAATGACTGTTCAAAGCCCCGCTACCGGAAGGATTCGACCGGGAATGACGATAACCTATCAAGCCCAGATTACGATCCCTGCCGGAACTTCAATTTATGATGTCGGGCTAACCCAAACTTTGCCAGCGGGTCTGGATTATATCACCGGTTCTTCAGTGGGACTGAGCAATGGCGCCACAGTGATTAAGAATCTGACTCCAATTATAAGCGGCAGTTTCACCAATGGGGAGACGCTCACTTGGTCGACGGCGGATTTAAATGTTGATATCACTAACAGCGGCACTTCCAATTTGGTGCTTACTCTCACATTCCAGGCGGTGGTCTTGAATGACACAACCAACATCACCAAAGGAATGGATAAGCAGAACACCTTCGTTTGTAATTACAACATGATTGACGGCAACAGCGGCAGCCGTACCCAAACCAGCGGCGTAAGCGTCTCGCTGAAAGTGGCGGAACCTGCATTAACCGTTATCAAGACCATTTTATCCAGCGCGCCGTATGAAGCCGGAAGTACCTTAAAGTATCGTTTGACCATTACCAATGACAGTAAGAACACTGAAACTGCATATGACACTCAGATTGAAAGTTTGTTATCAAGCAAAGCAAGCTACAATTCAAACTTGCCGTCGATAACCATGCAATTTGTCCAGGATGGCCAAAAATTAACCTGGGGTACAGATGGGGCTTTGGATATTGCCCCGGGTACTTCAGTATCCATTGATGTAAGCGCCACTCTCCTGACAACGGTGGAACCCAATGAACTATTGAAAAATACCGGCAAGGTCACTTATAGCAGTATGGATGGAACTGTGGCCAATGAACGGCCGTATACTGCCAGTCTTAGTAGTGACGGAGATATTACTGTTAACGATCCGACGGCGCTGAGCAAGAGCATTATCGGAACGCCCGCTTATGTCATTGGAGATCCTTTTGATTACAAAATCGTTTTAACTATTTTAAAGGGGACAACCGAAAATGTAGTGGTTCAGGACACCCTGCCTACCGATTTGGAATTGGTTAGTTCCACAATTACCCCCGGAAATAATGGTATCGCTTGGGGTTCTGTCACTGGTCCCACAGCCGGCGCTACCGGCAATATATCTTGGAACCTGGGCACGGTTACAAATCCCGATAACGGAATTGCCGGTGATGAGTGCATCACCATTGACTATAAAGTACGGCTGTTGAATTCCACAAATAACAATGCCGGTAATACTCGGATTAATTCGGCCAAAGCTTCTTACAGTCGTTACAGCAGCGGTACGTTAAGCACCAATACCACAGCCGTAACTCAACAGAGCTTTAGCATCAAAGAGCCCCAATTGCTCATGAGTAAGAGTTTTGATCAGACGAGTTACAATGTTGGCGATACCGCCACTGTTACAGTTCAAATTTGGCACGATCCGGCGGCGTTGTCTGCCAATACGGCAGCCGTA
>WSSedL1CaDRAFT_10001382_pt1 | contig 14215 bp, 12 predicted proteins | sample WetSurSL1Cattail_FD_9464 | JGI IMG/M metagenome (IMG submission 9464)
CATATGATATATTGTATTTTGTAAAGGTCTATTATTACATAGGTTTATTGGCGGTGTTATGTATGGAATTAAGTGAAGCTGTAAAAAAATTACGAATAGAACTAGGCCTCTCTCAAGAGGGTTTAGCTCGTGAACTCCATGTTGGGTTTACTTCGGTAAACCGCTGGGAAAATGGACATACAAAGCCAAACCAGATTGCCAGACATGCTCTTATTGAGCTATGTAAAGGGAACAAGATAAATCAAGAAATAATTGACTTAATAGAAAATACAAAGTAGCTTTTAAATATTAGCAATATAAGCTTTGCATCATAACGAAGATGGTTCACAGTATACCTTGACTGTGAAGTTGTAGGTGGAGCATGTTATTTAATTATATTGAAAGGAGACCAGCTATGAAATCAGAAAAGCAAATAGAAGCTTCTTTTATTGAAAAGCTTCAAGATTTAAAATACACATATCGCGACAATATTAGAGATAAAGTAGCTCTTGAGGCTAATTTTAAAGAGCATTTTGAAAGATTGAATCGTGTTAAATTAAGCGATTCTGAATTTGCTCGTCTGAGAGATAATATTATCACTGCAGATGTATTTACTGCGGCTAAAACTTTGAGAGAGATGAATACTTTTAAGCGGGATGATGATACACCACTACAATATAGCCTTGTTAATATTAAGGATTGGTGCAAAAATGAGTTTGAAGTAATAAATCAACTACGAATAAATACAAATAACAGCAACCACCGTTATGATGTAATTATTCTCATTAATGGTGTACCTACAGTGCAGATAGAATTGAAGTCACTTCAAATTACACCAAAAAGAGCAATGGAACAAATTGTAGACTATAAAAATGATCCAGGCAATGGTTATACAAACTCACTGCTTTGTTTTATTCAGCTTTTTATCGTAAGCAACGAAACTAAAACTTATTATTTTGCAAACAATCATAAGGAACACTTTTGCTTTAATGCAGACGAGAGATTTTTACCAATATATGAGTATGCTGATGACTCAAACCAAAAAATCTCTAATCTTTATGATTTCTCAGACCGCTTTTTACTTAAATGTACTCTTGGACAGCTGATTAGTAGATACATGGTGCTTGTAGCAAGTGAACAAAAATTAATGATAATGCGTCCTTACCAAATTTATGCTGTAAAGGCAATTATGGACTGTATTGCAGAAAACCGTGGTAATGGATATATTTGGCATACTACTGGAAGCGGCAAAACACTTACATCCTTTAAAACAGCAACACTTTTAAAGGACAATCCTGAAATTGAGAAGTGTTTATTTGTTGTTGACAGAAAAGACCTTGATAGACAGACTAGATTAGAATTCAATAAATTCCAAGAAGGTTGTGTTGAAGAAAATACAAACACAGAAAGCTTAGTTAAACGCCTTACCTCTGATGATTATCGTGACAAGGTAATTGTTACAACGATTCAAAAATTAGGGCTTGCTTTAGATGAGGGAAGCAAGCGTAACCAAGATAAAAAGAAAAACGGTGAATTAACATTTAAGGAGCGTTTAGCAAAACTTAGAGATAAACGCATTGCTATTATTTTTGATGAATGTCATCGTTCCCAATTTGGGGATAATCATGATGCGATAAAGAACTTTTTCCCTAGAGCACAGCTTTTCGGCTTTACTGGAACACCAATTTTCGTAGATAACGCAACGTATAAACAGGTAAATGGTGAATTAGCATCTCTTGTCACTACAAAAGATGTTTTTGAAAAAGAACTGCACGCTTATACCATAACAAACGCAATTGATGATGGCAATGTATTGCGTTTTCATATAGATTATTTAGAACCGGATGATGTAAAAAAAGCTGCTAGAGCAGATGGTACTGTAAGTAAAAAAGCAGTAGTTGAAGCAATATTATCAAAACATGATGCAGTAACAAATGGTAGAAGATACAATGCTATTTTGGCTACTGCCTCTATAAATCATGCAATAGAGTATTTTGAATTATTTCATTCGTTGCAAAAGGAACGTAAAGACGGTAAAGATGAAGAATTCAAGCCACTAAATATTGCATGTGTTTTTTCTCCACCTGCTGAAGGAAATAAAGATGTTAAGCAGATTCAGGATGATCTCCCACAAGAAAAAGCAGACAACGAACAAGAACCTGAAAAGAAAAAAGAAGCATTGAAAAAAATAATAGCGAACTACAATGATCAATATCGCACAGAACATAGTATAAATTATTTTGATTTATATTATCAAGATGTTCAAAAACGTATTAAAGATCAAAAATATTCTAATTCTGACTATCCTCACGAAAATAAAATTGACATCACTATTGTGGTGGATATGCTTCTAACGGGCTTTGATTCTCAGTATCTAAACACGTTGTATGTTGACAAAAATCTAAAGCAACATGGTTTAATTCAGGCTTTTTCAAGAACAAACCGTGTGTTGAATGGTACAAAACCTTACGGAAATATTCTTGATTTTAGAGCACAAGAAAACGAAGTAGATGCCGCTATTAAACTATTTTCCGGTAAAGATAATAGTAGTAGAGCAAAAGAAATTTGGCTTGTTGACCCGGCTCCCGTTGTAGTAGAAAAACTGGATAAAGCAGTTGCGGAACTTGAAAAATTCATGGAATCGCAGGGCTTAGAAAATAAACCCGAACAAGTAAGCAATCTCAAGGGTGATGCTGCAAGAGGTGAATTTATTAATAAATTCAAGGAAATACAACGCCTTAAAACACAGCTCGACCAATATACAGATATAAAAGAGGAACAATCGTCAAAAATTGAGGAGTTATTGCCGGAAGATACTTTACGTGCATTCCGAGGTGTATATATTGAAACCGCACAACGATTGAAAGCGCAGCAAGGTAAAGATATTAAAGAGAAAGCTCAAGAAGTTGAACAACTTGATTTTGAGTTTGTTCTGTTTTCCTCTGCAATTATTGACTATGATTACATTGTGTCGCTGATTTCCAAGTTCACACAACAGGACACTCCTAAAAAAGAAAAAATGAGCCGTGAACAGCTTGTTTGCTTGTTGTGTGCCAATTCCAATATGATGGAAGAACGTGAAGATATTATTGCTTATATAAGTACGCTTGAAGTTGGAAAAGGTATGGATGAAAAAGCTATCAGAGAAGGGTATAAAAGATTTAAAGAGGAAAAAGCAACAAAAGAAATGGCGGTAATAGCCAACAAACACGGTATTGAGCATACATCCTTACAAAAGTTTGTTGATGAAGTCATAGGACGCATGATATTTGACGGCGAAAAGCTAAGTGACTTGTTAGAACAGTTAGAACTCGGCTGGAAAGACCGTACAAAGAAAGAACTGGAACTGATGGATGATTTAATTCCGCTTCTAAAAAAACTGGCAAATGGACGTGAGATTGTGGGGTTAAATGCGTATGAATAAGAAGGAAAAAACAACACTTCCACAGTTGAGGTTTTGTCAATTTAAAGATTACCCAGCGTGGAGGATTGATAAATTGGGCAACTTAATTGTCCCCGTGGAAGAACGAGCAGGAACAAAAAAATACACTCTTATGAGCGTTACATCTGGCATAGGATTAGTTTCTCAAATTGAGAAATTTGGCAGAGAAATAGCTGGGAGTGCGTATAAAAACTACTATGTAATCAAGAAAGGCGATTTTTCTTATAATAAAAGTTCAACAAAACAATTTCCAGAAGGTTATATTTCTATGCTTTCCGAGTATGAAGAAGCAGCTTTACCGAATAGTATATTTACTTGTTTTCGTATTACAGATGATGAATCCTGTCCGAAGTTTTTCGATCATCTTTTTCAATCAAATTACCATGGTTCATGGCTGCGAAATTTTATTTCAGTCGGTGCACGTGCACATGGTTCACTAAACATTGATGACAAGCATTTATGGAATATGCCAGTTGCTTTGCCAAAGCTCAAAGAACAACAAAAAATAGCTGACTGCCTTTCTTCCCTAGATGACTTAATTGTTGCTGAAAATAAAAAATTTGAAGACCTCAAAGCCCACAAAAAAGGCTTAATGCAGAAGTTATTAACTGCCGAAGGGAAAACTCTACCAGAGTGGAGATTTCCAGAGTTCAGGGGCTGTGATGAGTGGAAAGAAAAAAAAATTACTGAAGTGGCAACTTATGTTGATTACAGAGGCAAAACACCTGAGAAATCTGCAAAAGGAGTTTTTTTAGTAACAGCCAAAAATATTAAAATGGGTTATATTGATTATATTTCATCTAAAGAATATATTCCCGAAGGCAACTACTCAGATGTTATGTCACGCGGTGTACCACAATTAGGTGACGTGTTAATTACTACAGAAGCTCCTTGTGGAAACGTGGCTCAAATAGATAGAACAGATGTGGCGTTAGCTCAAAGGGTTATAAAATACAGAGGTGATGAAAAAGCGATAAGCAATACATTTTTAAAATATATACTCTTGTCACCAAAATTTCAAAGCGACTTGAAAGATAAAAGTACTGGTGGCATAGTCAACGGAATTAAAGGCAGCGTTCTACACAAAATGCCAATTAAATTTCCAAAAGATTTAAATGAGCAACTAAAAATATCAGATTGCCTTTCTGCTTTAGATGAATTAATAACCGCACAATCCAAAAAAGTTGAAGCACTAAAGCTGCATAAAATGGCCTTAATGCAAGGTTTATTTCCATCTGTACAGGAGGTGGTTGAATGAGTATAAATGTTCCAACTAAGTTTACAGAAGCAGAATTTAAAAACCTTAAGAATAAAAAACTTAACAACGATAATTTCCGACAATATCAAAAAATGTTTACTGATAGTTATAAACATCCAAAAGGTTCAGTAGAATATTCTTTGAAAGAGGGTTTATCTCCGGAGGATCTCACAAAAATAGATTTTATACTTAAAAGAATAGGTGACAAACAGTTCGATTCACTTAAAGATATTGCGGAGTATTTTAGAATGCTGTTAGATGAAAAGAAATATATTGTGCTTTTTGCATATAATGGTACAGGTAAGACGAGGCTTTCTGTAGAGTTTAAGTCATTAGGTCAAAAGCCAATTGGAGAAACTGGTGAAAAAACAGCCGATACTTTATATTATAACGCATTTACTGAGGATCTTTTTCATTGGGATAATGATTTAGATAATGATACCGAACGATTGTTAAAGTTAAATAGTAACTCCAGATTTTTTACTGGACTTAAAGAATTAGAAATGGAAAGCAGAATTCGTCCTTTATTGCATAGATATACTGATTTTGATTTCTCTATTGCTTATGAGAGTTCGACAATTAGCTTTTATAGAGATACACTAATTTCTGATACCATTCACAGGATTGATAATATAAAAATATCACGTGGCGAGGAAAATATCTTTATTTGGTGCTTTTTCCTTGCTGTTGTTCAGTTGGTTATGGATAAGGTAGAATCGTATAGTTGGGTAAAATATATTTATGTTGATGACCCTATTTCTTCTTTAGATGACAATAATGTTATTGCTGTTGCAAGTCATCTGGCACAATTAATGAGTGGTAATGATCTTAAAGTAATTGTTTCATCACATCACACATTGTTTTTTAATGTTTTATGTAATGAAATTAATAAAGCTGAACAACTGTTTTTGCAAAAAAACGCCAAGAATGGCACGTATATACTTAAGGATACCACAAAAACACCTTTCTTTCATCATGTTTCATTATTAAAGGAATTGAAAAAAGCCTCTGATTCAGGTGAATTATATACATATCACTTTAATATTCTTAGAAGTATATTAGAAAAGACAGCATCTTTTCATGGTTTTGCACATTTCTCTTCTTGTATAAGAAAGGGGACGGATGAAGATAGTCCTGTGGATAAAAGAATACTAGACATTATGAGCCATGGTAATTATTCGTTATTTGACCCGATAGAAATGGTTCCAGAAAACAAAGAACACTTTAAAAACATACTAAATAATTTTTTAGAGGATTATAAGTTTAATACAAAACTGTTTGAAGAATCTCAAGTTCAGGAGGAGCGAGAATGAACGATAATCAACAAAAACAATTAGGAGCAACCCTTTGGGGGATTGCTGATAAACTGCGTGGTGCTATGAATGCGGACGATTTCCGTGATTATATGTTGTCCTTCCTTTTTTTGCGCTATCTTTCTGATAAGTATGAGGAAGCCGCAAAGAAAGAACTGGGTAGTGATTATGCACAATGTGAAGATGAAATAAAAATCATTTATGCTACTTACAAGCAAGAGGAGAAAATTAACGTGCTGAAAGAACAGGTGGCGGATTATTTCCACCAACAACGATTGGAAGAAAATGCAAAAAAAGTGATGATTGATGATCATCTAGCTTTTTTAGAAACTAAAAAATTAGCACCACTTGTGCTTTGGTATAGTAACAATTTAGATCAAGTAACCACATTTGAGAAACAAATGCGTCGAAAAGTTCATTTTGTAATCAAGCCACATTATCTTTGGAGCAATATTTATGAGTTAGCTCGCACACAAAATAAAAGCCTTTTAAAGACCTTACAAGCAGGTTTTAAGTTTATAGAAAATGAATCTTTTGATAGTACATTTCGAGGATTGTTTTCCGAAGTAAACCTTGATTCTGATAAACTTGGCAAGACTTATGATGCTCGTAATACAATGTTGTGTTCTATCATTACAGAAATTGCAGAGGGAATTTCCGAGTTCCCTAATGAAAGTGATATTTTGGGAGATGCTTACGAATATTTAATTGGGCAATTTGCATCGGGGTCAGGTAAGAAAGCTGGAGAGTTTTATACTCCTCAACAGATTTCAACAATTCTTTCTCGGATAGTTACATTAGATAGTCAAGATCCAAGTACAGGCAAAAAGAAACAGCTTAAGAGAGTACTTGACTTTGCCTGTGGTTCTGGTTCGCTTCTCATAAATGTTAGAAAACAACTCGGGGCAAATTCTATAGGACAGATATATGGGCAGGAAAAAAACATTACTACTTACAACCTTGCACGAATGAACATGTTGCTCCATGGATTAAAAGATTCGGAATTCCAAATTTTTCACGGAGATTCACTGCTGAATGAATGGGATATTCTAAGCGAGATGAATCCTGCAAAAAAGCTTGAATATGATGCAGTTGTAGCTAATCCTCCTTTTAGCTATCGTTGGGAGCCGAACGATACATTAGCAGAAGATTTTCGTTTTAAAGGTTATGGTCTTGCACCAAAATCTGCAGCAGACTTTGCATTTTTGTTACATGGCTTTCACTTTTTAAGTGATGAGGGTACAATGGCAATTATTCTGCCACACGGTGTTCTCTTCCGTGGCGGTGTAGAAGAGAAAATTAGAACAAAGTTGCTTAAAGATGGAAATGTTGACACCATTATTGGTCTGCCTGCTAACCTCTTTTTCTCCACTGGTATTCCAGTTTGTATTCTCGTACTTAAAAAGTGCAAGAAATTTGACGATGTGTTATTTATCAACGCCAGTGAATACTATGAAAAAGGCAAACGACAAAACGTTCTTTTACCTGAACACATCGATAAAATAATAGATACATATCAATATCGCAAAGAAGATGATAAAAAATATTCTCTCCGTGTTTCTATGGAAGAAATCGAGAAGAACGAATTCAATCTGAATATTTCGAGATATGTAAGCACTGCTACAGAGGAAGAAATCATTGACATTGTTGAAGTCAATAAAAATATAAATATAATTGAGGAAACAATAGACAAAGCAAAAGCTAGGCATAATAAATTTTTGAAAGAACTTGGATTATCAGAGCTACCTTAAATTATGACCACCCGTTTGATGGGTGGTCATAATTTTTATGATTTAAATTTGCCTGTATTCTACGACTCCAAGCGAGGAGTGTTAAAAATAACAAATTTTCATTGCTATTTAAACATTTGGTAGGTGGCTTGTCCTCGTCGTTTTTTCGCTTTGTTGTTCTTATGCAATCGCACCATCTGCGGCGAGATCCTCGGTAAGGTCTGCGATCGGATCTCCCTTTGATTGGAGATATGCAGCAGTAAAGGGGACACCTGCAGCGCTCATCGGATAGACCGCATGGTCGTGATCCGCGTAGGTAGCGCCAAGGCCAGCCTTTTTCATTACCTCGGCAGAAGCACCCTGTGTTAATTGATGTACAATGGCACCTACTATTTCCAGGTGCGCCAACTCTTCTGTACCTATATCGTTCAGCGTGGCCTTTGGTATATTTAAAAATGTATATTGGTTGATTTGATCATAATACCTTATAAAGGGTGATTCTGGATTGAACGTTGAGACGATGGAAGAGTATATTTTCAAATGCAAGTGCACACTTTTTTGATGGAAAATACATTTCCTGTACACGATTGTATCACAAAATGTACTCCAAATCCAGTATTCATGCGGTTCTTATTCTATTAAGCGACCCCTGTTTACTTTTGCAGAAACTTAGTGGAATACATTAACAACAATAGAATATACTTTACCAGAGATTGTACAAGGTGGTGATAATAGTGTTTACATATCCAGGAATGAACAACTGGTATGGCCTTTTTGTTGTAACCGGGAATGAGGATAAAGTAAAGGAAAGGGTCAAATACCGACTGCCGGATGACTATAAAGTAGTAGTTCCCAAAAGGAAACTTAAGTTCCGAAAGGGGGGCATCTGGAAAGTTGAAAGTAAAGTGCTGTTTCCCGGATATGTGCTGCTGAACGGCGAAATAAACAGCGAAATCTATTATCTGTTAAAAAGTATTCCCAATGTATTTAAACTACTGAGAACTGGTTCCTCTTTCGCTGCTATTGACGACCGTGAGATGGACGTGCTTTCCAGATTCATCTGCAACGGTGAAGAAATTGGTTTCTCCAAATTACTCATAGAAAATGGAAGGGTTCGAGTGCTAGATGGCCCTCTCTTTTCGTCTGAAGGTATCATACAAAGCATTGATCGCAGGAAAGAAAGAGCAAAGGTGTTGTTGAATTTCCTCGGGGAGGAAAGGACTATAGATCTCGGAATATCACTTCTGGAACCTGTATAAAATGGAAATGTCATGGCAATTACAAAATCCGATGTCCCCTGGCGGTGTTTCGGCCCGTCGGGAGATCAGGAGGTCATAGTGCAAAGAATTAAGTGTATATGTTTTGATACGCGATGGCGAAGCTTTGCTCTATGGGTGAAATCTATGAATGGTGTATGAAAGCGTTTCTTAGATTAATATTAAGTGTTTTTAAGCTTGCTATCTTGAAAACTAGGTTTGAAAAATGACTGGAAATAAAAAGTATCCGGCAGGATTTCAGACTGGATACTGAAATTTTTGTAGGTAAAAATGCTTTTTTATCTACGAGAATTGTTTGACATATTCAAAGTTGAGGGAGTGAGTTAATGCTTGACATTCACAGCCATTTGATTTTTGGAACTGATGATGGCTCGAGCTGCCTTGAAGAGTCAATCAGGATGATTGAGACAGCAAAAAAAAACGGTATAGGTACAATCATTGCCACACCTCATTTCCAGATCGGGATATTTAGCAATGACCATGTATTGGAGAAGTATGAACTGCTTGTAGAAAGAGCGGCGGATTACGGCATGGATATCAGGCTGGGGAATGAAGTTTTAGCGGATGATAAACTTATCAATATCATTCATGCGGTAAAAAGCATCAACTTTGTCAATTCACAAAGAATGCTGGTCGAATTGCCTTACAATACCTCTTTCGAGAATGCTGCAAGGCTTATACAGAAAATAGCCTCTTATAATATCAAAATACTAATTGCCCACCCGGAAAGAAATCGAAAAATAGTGAGGAATCTCAGGAATCTAATTAATATGATACATGCGGTGAATTGTCAGGTACAGATTGATGCCGGAAGCATTGCAGGCGTTTACGGTGTTCTGGTAAAGGAAGCCGCCTGTCAGCTGTTAAAAGCCAGAGCGGTTGATTACATGGCTTCAAATGCGCATTGTGTCCTGGATTACAAGACCATATTTCCTGCAGCTGTTGATAAAATATACCAACTTTGTGATGAAGAGTATGCTGTGAAGCTTTTAAATTCAAATCCGCCGGAAATAATCAATATTGGAGGGGGAGCAGTAGATCATGGGAGAGAAATTGGCTGAGGTAAGGAGTGTCATTGACCGGCGGGGCCTGTTTGAGAATGTTTCTGCCGTTTACCTTTTCGTCAAAAGAGCAATCGATATCATTTGTGCGCTGTTTGGAATCATCATATTATCGCCCGTTTTTTTATTAACTGCGTTATTGATCAAGCTTACATCGCCTGGGAAAATATTGTTTGTGCAAGAGAGGAATGGTTATAAGGGTAAAATATTTAGAATGTACAAATTCCGTTCCATGACAAATAACGCTGAAAATTTATTTATCATGGTTGAAAGTTTGAATGAAGCATCCGGTCATATGTTCAAGATCAAAGATGACCCCAGAATTACACCGGTAGGCAGAATCATTAGAAAAACCAGCATAGATGAGCTCCCTCAGCTTTTCAATATATTAAAGGGCGAAATGAGCATTGTCGGCCCGAGACCGCCAATACCATGCGAAGTGGCTAAATATGACGCGTGGCATGGCCTGCGGCTTTCGGTAAAACCGGGACTTACAGGTCTCTGGCAGGTCAGCGGGAGAAATCAGGTCGGTTTTGAAGAAATGGTCAGACTGGACTTGAAATATATTAGAGAAAGAAGTCTGAAACGTGATTTTGAGATAATCGTCAGGACAATTCCTGTGATTTTAGGGGATTCAAATGCATACTGAAGGAGAAAGATATGGAGCAAAACGCCATAAATCTTTATCGGGAAGAAAGCCCGCTGATAAATGATGCTATTGACAGGACAGTGGTAAAAGTCTTTAAGCGAAAAAGTGTTAATGATGGAAAGATGATCCTATTGATAGGATGCAGTCCGGCCAGTGGCACTACGGCCATCTCCATCAACCTGGCTATTGCTCTGTCCCTTGCCGGCCGGAAGACGCTTCTGGTCGATTGCGACCTGAGAAAAAGCAGCAAATACAAAAGACTTGGAGACGTTTCCCGTTTTGGATTGTCAGATTTTCTGGCAGGTAAGGTGAACAAAGATGATATCATTCACAACACAAATCACAAGCTGCTGGATTATATTGCCTGCGGTGAGATACAGCAAAGTCCAGTCAAACTGCTGTGCTCGGCAGACATGGTCGAGCTGGCGGGATTTGTAAAAAAGGAATATGAATATATTATTGTCGACACTCCACCCATCACTGTTTCTCCGGACGCAGATATATTGTTTCCCGTTGTTGATGGTATCGCGCTTGTGGCAGGGCTGGGCCGAACAACCAAAAAACAGATCTGGGACACGAGACGATCGATACAGGGATACCCGGACAAATATTACGGTTTGATCATTAATAAGGTGGATTTGAAGCAATATGGGAGATATGTCACAAATTATAATTATTTTTTACCGGGCGATATGATGAGAAGGTATAAATATGCTCTGAAGCGGGCTAAAAAAAAGATAAAAGGCAGAAGGAGTCAGATGGATGTATAAACGTTTATGGATGTTCGTTTCAGTACTGACTTTATTGTGTGGTTTTGCATCGACACAGTATGTATATGCGGATAATGACCAGCCCAGAGTCATGGTGACAGGTTATGAGCTTGTTGGGGAGGGACTGAGTCAGGGCGAAGACAATCTGCTTACCTTTACCCTGAAGAACATGAATGCGACATATCCGGTATATAGCGTCCTGATTACTTTCGAGAGTTCTGATCCTCATGTACATCCAAAATATGGCGCATCAAGTCAGGCATATATCGATTCCATCCCTGCGAGCGGAGAAAAGAAGGCTGTAATACCGCTGGAAGTGGCAAATGGACTGGAAGGCGGGTATCTGAACAGTGTTATCAATATTTCATATCAGGATGATGCCAGAGGTGTGACTTCAACCAGAACGGATATAAATCTTCCGATCTTGCAGGACTATCTCAAGATCCTTCGGGTCTATATACCGGAAACCGTAGTGTTGAATGTAAAATCCAGGGTCAGTGTTACTTTCGAAAATATAAAAAATGAAGAGATGTACAATACGGTCATGACGGTCAAAGGCAGCGGAATGGATGATGCAAAAGTCGAATTGGGGACAGTATTCAGCGGGAGCAGGAAAAGCCAGGAGATATACATCAGCTTTTCTTCAACAGGCATGCAAAATATATCTGTAGCGTTTTCTTATTGTGACACGCAGGGAATCAAATATACGACTGAAACCCAGAACTATCAAGTCAAAGTAATACCAAAGGTGACCGGAGATGTGAATGCTTCTGTTGCCAATAAAGAAATTAAATTTTTCAACATCAACATTAATACGACAAGAATATTGCAATTAAGCTGTATACTAGCTATACTACTGTGTTTTACAGGCATCGCTATTGAAATCAGAAGAGAACGGAGTGTAGGATAGCCATGATGGATGAAATGAAAATGGAAGACAAAATTGATATAGATGACTTTAAGCTGGCGATAGCGGCATTATGGAAGAGAAAAACTCTTATAGCATTGGTAACTTTGGCAGGATTCTTTTCTGGATTTCTCATTACCGCAAATGTATCCGATTCACAGGTTTATAGTGCGACCGCATCCGTGTTTTGTGCCACTTACGGGTCATATCAGCTGTCGGCTACAGATGTCAGGACGATGGTTAACTATTCGGATTTCATATCCAGCAGAAAAGTATGTGAATATGCGGCGTCCCTGCTGAACGATACAGTGGTCACCGCCGATCAACTCCAGAAAATGATCATGATAAGTTTAAGCGACAATTCCTATGTCATGCATATCTCGGCAGACAGTGAATCACCGAAGCTGGCCATGAATGTCGCCAATGCGGTAGCAGAGGCTTTTGTTACGGAAGTATCAAATATCACAGGAAACGATTCCATACAGATATTGGATGAAGCCGACCGATATATTGTCTCCAAGGGAAATGACACATTAAAGAAACAATTGCTTTTTACTGGGGCGGCTTTTTTTGTAATCTGCGCTATTATCGTACTAAAAGAGTTATTTTCGAACAAAGTGCGATCCATTACGCAATGCCTTAATTATGTAATCGGGGATGAGATATTGGGAATCGTTCCCTATTTTGAAGCAGGGAAAAACAAGTTGAAGTAATAGGCGCGAGGTATTATCCTGAACATGAAAAAAGTTGCTATAATAACAATAACTAACAGTGGGCTGAATTTCGGGAACCGCTTGCAAAATTATGCACTGCAGAAGAAGCTTGAGCAGTATGGTGTATTCCCCGAAACCATTTTATCATCAAACGTTTGCATGAATTCTCTGATTTTGTCATGTATTAGAAGAATAGCCAAAAGAATTGTGAAAGCATCGGGAAGGCGCAGATGTTTTGAAAGGTTCGGTAAAAAAAACATAAGGTACGCCCGGAGGATCCGTTACGGTAAATTGAATGAAACAGAATTTTCAAAGGAATATGACGCGTTCATAGTGGGCAGCGACCAGGTGTGGAATCCCAATTTCCATTTCAACTCCGATTTTGAGTTTATGGTATTTACCCAACCGGGCAAAAGATATTCCTATGCAGCAAGTTTCGGTGCAGATAATATTCCGGAGGAATTCCTCGAAAAATATAAAGAATGGCTTTCACAAATGCATACAATATCGGTTCGGGAGGAAAGCGGAAGAAATCTCATCAAAGCGCTGACCGGAAAAGAAGCTTTCGTACACATCGACCCTGTCATGCTGCTGACCTCCGAGGATTATCAGAAGATAGAAGAAGAACCACGACAAAAAATTCCCGAACGGTATTTGCTGGTATATTTTCTGGGAGAGGTACCGGAAACGTACAAGCTATTTATAGCGCAAATGGCTGAAAAATTGTGCCTGAAAATACTTGAACTGAGCGAATTACCCAATACACCACTCTACAATATCGGACCCCAGCATTTCCTCTATCTTTTCCGCCACGCAGATTATATCTGTACCGATTCGTTCCATGGAACAGCCATGTCTGTCATCTACGGGAAACAGTTCACGGTATTTTACAGAAAGGACAAGGATGTGCCGATGAATGCCAGGATTGATTCACTATTGCACAAAATGGACCTATTCGGCCGCTTGTACGGCAGATTGACCGTTGAACAAAGCTGTATGCCCATTGATTATGAAAAAGAAGAAAAGATTTTGGAAAAAGAGAGAAATGAAGCAGAACATTACCTAAAGAATTTGAGCCTGTCATGGTAGAAAAACAGGCGGGGGGGTGGGGATCAT
>WSSedL1CaDRAFT_10001384_pt1 | contig 14194 bp, 15 predicted proteins | sample WetSurSL1Cattail_FD_9464 | JGI IMG/M metagenome (IMG submission 9464)
TAAAAAGACCTTTGCCACAGCCAAGCTCCAAATGAATCGGCTGCTGCCGCTTAAAAAAACTATGCCATTTTCCCAGATACTGCGCGGGATCTCTGACAAAAAATTCGCAGGCGTTCAATTCCGGCGTAGCCCATGGTTTGTTGCGCATTCTCATAATAACAACCCTTATCCATATATTTTACTGTTCCTGCCAGTTTTTGCAGACATTGACCCATTTAATACTGTCTGAAACAGTAAAAAGTTCTTCACAAGTCAGTTTAACACAGGAGCTTGAACTGCCGCCCGCCGGATATATTTCGTCAAAACGCCGGAGCGAGCTATCACAGTATACCTTAGCGGTATCGGGATTGCCAAACGGACAGACACCACCAATTTGGTAGCCGGTCAACGGTTCCACTTCTTCCGGAGCGAGCATTTTCGCCTTAACCCCAAACTCCGCTTTGAATTTTGCATTATCTATTTTTGCGTCGCCTGCGGTAACAATAATGATGCAGCCGTCACCATACTTAAGCGAGATAGATTTTGCAATACGCGCCGGTTCCACATTCAAAGCCTGCGCGGCAAGCTCAACAGTCGCGCTCGAAACCGAAAATTCGAGCAGCCGGTCTTCCTTATGGTATTGCTTAAGATATTCCCTTACCTGTTCTGCCGCCATTGTACATTCCTCCGCATTTTACGATGTAAATTACTTTAATAAATTTAAGTATATATCATAAAGAATACATGTGAAAAGGGTTTTTTATGATTTTGTGTAATAACACAAATAAAGAAAATAATATGAATAATTTATGTACTTGTTTTTGCATAAACAACCTTCATATCCTGCACTACGTCTCTAAAGACAATGCGCATAAAGAAGTAACCCACTGCATAAAGATAATAAGTGCAGTGATGTTTCCTCCCGACTGCCACGCTAAGCTGCGAAAGGAAATGACAGAATGAAACTTAAAAAGCGGTTCATTCAAAGCGGGATCAGTCCCGAATTGAAAATAAAAATGAAAGAACTGGAAAGCTGTAATGAACGTTATAAAATTATCATAGAGCAGCTGGACGGCGCAATTTTTGAATACAGCGTAGCAGACGGGAGCATTTTATACAGCACAAATCTGTCCCAGATATTCGGCATCGAACCGGAAAATGTGTGTTTTCCGCAATCTGTGCTGAACAGACATCTCATTCATCCTGATGAGATCGAAAGCTTTCAGCAGCTGTTTGAAAAAATTCGAAACGGCGCAGTATGTGCCGAAGGTGAATTCCGGCTGAAAAACGCACAGAATGCATATTTATGTTACAGCATTAAAATCACCACAATCTTTGACGAACTCAATGTTCCGGTTCGGGCGGTCGCCCGAATCTGCGACATCACATGTCAGAAACAGGAAACGCAGGCTTTGATTCAAAAGGCACAGCAAGACGAACTGACGGGCCTATTGAACAAAGCGGCAACGCAGCGTTTCATTGAGAACTCACTCACAGGAGACACCCCCTGTGCACTGTATGTGATCGATGTAGATCACTTTAAAAGCATCAATGACAATCTGGGGCATATGTTCGGCGATACCGTGCTTGCCGAAGTCGGCGGGATTCTAAAAAGGCTGTTTCGTTCCTCCGATATTATTGGGCGCATCGGCGGAGACGAGTTCATGGTACTTTTAAAGAACGCGGGAGACCCGGCGATGATTCTTGATAAAGCAGAAGCGCTGAATCAATGTTTAAATCAAGCTTTATGCGATCAGATCGGTAATTATACGATTTCCGGCAGCATTGGGGTTGCCGTATATCCAAGAGACGGTTCTACATACAGCGAACTATTTAAAAAGGCGGATATCGCGCTCTACAGAGCAAAGCGTAGCGGACGAAACAGCTGCGTGGTCTTTGGAGAGGAAAGAGAAACAGAGACATGCAGCGGAGTATTCTCCGCATTTCAGCCGGATGCACCTCCCGCTCCGATCAACATGGTACCAATCCCCAAACACTTTCATGATAATATACTTGTTTATGTGTTTAACCTGTTATATCAGGCAAAGGATATTTCGAATGCCATTCAAATTATCCTCAAAATGACAGGCGAGCACTTTCATCTGAGCCGCGTATATATGATAGGAAATCCAGCGGATGATTCCTTTTCAAACTTTAATTATGCTTGGTGTGCCGACGGCGTTTCTGCACAAGATGATAAATTATATCATTTTATCTGCTCCGATTCAAATCATTTTGAGGAACGATTTGTGCACGGTATTTTCTTTTGCAGTGATATCGTAATATTAAATGAACCCTTGCAGTCAGTGTTAAGAGGGCGGGGTGTCCGGTCAATTTTGCAGATTGCATTTCTGGAGAACGAAATATGCTCCGGCTGCATTGGATTTGAGGAATGTAAAGAAGACCGTCTTTGGACGCAGGAAGAAATTGATGTGCTGTCAGCAATCTCAAGAATGATTGGTGTATTTGTTCGTCGTGCCCCCACATCACTTGATTCTGAAGCAACGGAAAAGTCATAAAAAAACATCTGCCGGATTTTGCCGACAGATGTTTTTTGTATGAATTATATTGGGATAAATCAAAAGCCCAACTATGTGAATCATCCTGTTGTTAATTTGCCGCTGATACCCCGGAAATGTCTTTAATGACTTCCCCTGCCAGAATCAACCCCGCAACAGAAGGAACAAATGAAACACTTCCGGGGATCGCCCTGCGTATGGTACACTTCCGTTTCGTACCGGGTGGGCAGACACAGTGCGCCCTGCAGCTGATGCTCATATCTTCCAGAGGAGTAATCGGAGGTTCCTTGGAATAAACGACTTTCAACTTTTGAATCCCTCTTACCTTCAGTTCCTTACGCATCACCCGTGCCAAAGGACATACACTTGTTTTGTAGATATCCGCCACTTCAAGCCGGGTGGGGTCAAGCTTGTTTCCTGCGCCCATGCAGCTGATAATCGGAACATTCAATTTTTCCGCCCGCACGATCAGTTCAAGCTTAGAGGATACCGTATCGATTGCATCAACAATATAGGAGTATTTTGACAGATCAAACTCATCCGCGTTTTCGGAAGTATAAAAGCATTCATGAATTTCCACCGAAGCGTCGGGATTAATATCAAGGATTCTGTCCCGCATCACTTCGACCTTCTGCATTCCGATTGTTTTTCTGGTAGCAATCAGCTGTCTGTTAATATTCGTAAGGCAGATTTTATCATCATCAAACAGCACCAATCCGCCTACGCCGCTTCGCGCCAACGCTTCCGCAACGTAAGTGCCCACGCCGCCGATGCCGAAAACAGCCACAACGGAATTTTTTAGTTTTGTCATTGCTTCCTCACCCAAAAGAAGCTGGGTTCTTGAAAATTCATTCAGCATATTTCTTTGCCACCAATTCACTTTCATCTAAACGTTAGTATTTCACATTGCGTTATCGTATCGCATTTTCGTATCCCTGTCAAATACTTTTTATGCCAGCCAGAAATCCTATTATATGCCGATTATATTTTCTACTGTTTTGACGATCTCATCCACATCTGCCAGCGGGCCTTTGCCGATACTTCCCTCCGCCAGCATGCCTTCCTTTGGGTCAATGAACTGATATCCGTATTTTTTCAATTTCGTGATATTGTCCTGAACAATCGGATTTTCCCACATATTTGTATTCATAGCCGGGGCAATCAGCACCGGTTTATTTTTTATGGCAAGGATCGTGGTGGTAAGCATATCGTCCCCAATGCCTCCAGCGATTTTTCCGATGCAGTTCGCCGTTGCAGGAGCAATCAAAACCAAATCCGCTTTCTGCGCAAGTGAAATATGTTTTACTTCGCTGGGAAAATCATCTTCAAAAACGTCCGTATAAACACGGTTTTTTGTCAGGGTGCGAAAGGTAAGCGGAGTAATAATTTTTGTGGCGCCCTCCGTCATAATCACTTCAACGTTAAATCCGTCTTTATAAAGCTGATGAGCAATATCCGCGGCTTTGTAGGCCGCGATACTGCCGGTAACCCCCAGAATGATATTTTTCATTTCACATTCTCCAATAACTTTTTCAGTACACAGTCCGCAATCCCTTTTGCGATCGCTTCCTTGCCTTCCAATTTGATCATGCTTGCACCCGCATCGATTAAGAAACCCTCATGGTTTCCGTCTTTAATAGAATCAGTATCATTGGCGAGTACAAAATCACATTTATTTTTTACAAGCAGCCGATAAGCCGTATCAATTAATTGACTTTCGCTCACCCCGCTCAGTAATTTAAATCCTACAAGAACCGTTTGTGGGCTTTCCTTTTTGATCATTTCAATAATTTTTTTAGTTTTTTGCAGTACCAGAACCGGGTGTTCAAGCTGAGAACTAATTTTCCGGTTCGCATCGATTGCTTCTTCAGAAAGCGCAGATTCTACGATACTGCGCAGTTTCTCCTGCGACACAGGAGATTTGGAAGCGGCGAATTTTCCAGCCACGCTCTCCGCAATCTGCTCCGGCGTTGTGATGCTGCTAATTTTGTAATCGCTCACCGCCATCGAATGAATGACTGCATCAATCTGCTCGGTTCGCAGCAGAGTTTCCAGTTTACTCTGCAGGTCCTCCGTGCCCTCGATTCTGATGATTCGGATATTTTCGGCGGCAGGCACGGCCGCACCTGTTCCACACAGGTAATAAAGCGTAAGTTCCTGAGTGGAAATTCTGTGGGACAGTTCATCTGCAATCAGGCTGCCCAGTCTGCCGGTAGCTCCATTAGTAATGCTTCTTACCGCATCAATTCTTTCCCTTGTACCCCCGGCCGTAACAATGATCTTCAAATACTCACGTCCCTTTATTTTAAAGAAATTTAACAAACAAGAAAAAGCGTTCTTTATTAATATTGCTAATTAAATTGTATTAGTCCAGAAAATTCGGGGTGGAAAGATACCTTTCCCCAGTGTCCGGAAGAAGTGCGACAATGACTTTCCCTTTGTTTTCGGGACGCCCGGCAAGTTCCGTCGCTGCCCAAACCGCCGCGCCGGAAGAAATTCCGACAAGCAGCCCCTCTTGTTTGCAAAGCTCCTGCTCAACGCGGAACGCATCCTCACTCTTCACTTTAATAACCTCGTCATAGACGGCGGTGTTGAGCGTATCGGGGATAAAACCCGCGCCAAGCCCCTGAATTCTGTTTGCACCCGCTTTACCTCCTGACAAGACCGGAGAATCAAATGGTTCAACCGCTACAATTTTTACATTGGAATTTACGGATTTCAAGTACTCGCCCACTCCGGTGACAGTTCCTCCTGAGCCAACACCCGATACAAAAATATCGACCGTCCCGTCTGTATCACGCCAAATTTCCGGTCCGGTGGTTTCTCTATGCGCCTGAGGGTTGGAAGGATTGGTGAACTGCCCTGGAATAAAGGAATTCGGGGTGTCTTGTGCAAGTTCCTGCGCTTTTTCAATCGCGCCCTGCATCCCCTTCGCGCCATCTGTCAATACTACCTGTGCACCGTAGGCTTTGAGCAGATTCCTTCTTTCAACGCTCATGGTTTCCGGCATAGTTAAAACAACACGGTAGCCTCTTGCTGCTGCGACGGATGCAATGCCGATTCCCGTATTCCCACTGGTAGGCTCAATAATTACAGAGCCTTCTTTGAGCAGGCCCCGTTTTTCGGCATCGTCAATCATAGATTTTGCAATTCTGTCTTTCACACTGCCGGCCGGATTAAAATACTCCAGCTTTCCCAGAACCATCGCTTTCAGATCCTTCATTTTGTTATAATTTGAAAGCTCCATCAGCGGTGTGTTTCCGATCAGTTCAGTTAAACTTTTATAGATTTTCAAAATGATTCCTCCCATATTGAACTACTGGCCTATTATCAATGCCAATGATTGGCATTATATAGTTTCACTTATGTTCTTAATTATATTCAATTCCATATTTTTGTCAACCAAGCAGAGCAATATTCATAGATGAATACTATGTTAATTTGTGGGATTCCTCTTGACGAAATCGATCTTTCCATATATTATTGATATGGATTCAAAATTTTCAGCTTTGGAATGGAGAAAAGTTAAAATATCTATCTTTCAAACTGGATTCCTGCAGGAAAGGAACGGTCATCAATATGAGAATTTCTTCAAAAGGAAGATATGGATTGGCTGCTATGATCAGTATGGCGCAAAATTATGACAATAATGAGTGCATTACAATTGTCAGCATATCGGAAAAACTGGGCATTTCAAAAATTTATTTGGAGCAGGTATTTTCTCTTTTAAAAAGAGCTGAATTAGTCATTGCGGCAAAAGGAGCCCAGGGCGGGTACAAGCTTTCAAGACCGCCTCAAACGATCAACGCAGACCAAGTTTTACGTGCGCTCGAACAGTCGCTTTTTGAAAAAACCGATGAATCTGTTGCCAAACAAGCGAACGATATAGAACTGACCATGCAGAAAATCGTATTTTCTGAGATTGACGATGCGATCGCCTCCACGCTGAAAAAGATTACTCTTTACGATTTAGTTGGCGAAGTGGAAAAACAAAAACAAAATTCCGGATTTATGTTTTATATTTAAAAGTTTAACATGCCCGCAGCCACAGGAATGTGGCTGCGGGCTTTTTGTTTTGCTGGTCAGTTCAAACTGGCTTTTTTATCTAATCTCTTTCCATTCTTAAATAAATAATGATAATATAACGGTAATAATCCCGGAAATACAGAGTGAAAGGCCGCTCATCGCACCTTCAATTTCCCCCAATTCAATCGCTTTTGAGGTTCCCACAGCGTGACTGCATGCTCCAATTGCGACACCGGCGGCAACCGGATTATTCACCCGGAAGAGCTTAATGAGTAATGGCGATAATATTGCGCCTAAAATTCCAGTAATGATGACTGCTGCTACCGTAACGGGTACAATACCGCCCCCCTGTCGTGAAATTTCCATGGCAATCGGAGTAGTGACAGACTTTGGAATCATAGAAGCCGTCAGCTTGTGATCCAACTGAAAGGCTTTGCAAAGCAAGAAAGCACTGATCATGGAAGTAAGTGAGCCAGCCAAGCATCCAATTAATATTGGAAAAAAATGTTTTTTTAGTATTTCTTTTTGCTTGTAAATGGACAGTGCAAGCACCACCGTGGCGGGCGCAAGGAGCATAGTAATGATGTCTCCGCCAACATCAAAATTTTTCAATGAGATATTAAAAATCTTTAATATTATGATAACAAATGCAATGGCAATCAGAAGCGGATTTGCAATAGGAGATTTTACTTTTTGATTTATAGCAACCCCTAATGCAAATGCAGCGACACATAGGACTATGCCAAATAATGGCGAGGATAAAATATTATTCATTGTCTTTTTCCCTCATTTTATCCTGTATTTTGATAACCAAGATAACCGTCCGGGCAGTAACTCCGAAAGTAAGTATTGTGGTGATGAAACACACGAGCAGAAGCGGTATGATATTCCCTTTGACATAGCTATAATTATCCAAAATGCTGACTCCTGCCGGGATAAAAAGAAATGCCATATTTTTGAGCAGGAAATTACTATTTCTCTCAATGTGGTGCGGTTTCAAAATTTGAAAGCCCAACAATAGTAAAAGCAAAATCATGCCGATCACACTCGATGGTATCGCAACAGGCAGGCAGGACGATATGAGTTGTCCAATTAGACAAACCCCAAAAACAATACCAGTTTGTACAATAATTTCCACTGTCAGTACCCCTTTTTGTTGTAATAGGCATAATATTTACCCAACAAAAAACCAAGGAATAGAAACTATTCCTTGGTTTTCCTATCGGATAAATGTTTATATAAAATTATAGCCTTGCTACTGCGAAATGTCAAGGATACGGTCATCAAAATCAAGAGAATCTGCCGTTACGTTGGTATTAGCTGTCTCACCCGTATCAGTGAATTTGTACCATCTGCTTTGTTAAGCAGTCCTCCCTTTCGCCACTCATCTTTGGATAGCCTTAGATGACGATCTATATTGAATTAAATTATACGATAGTGCGGTTTATCCTCATGAAATATCCAGTACCTTAAATAATCATCCAGCACAATTCCGACCACAGAAAGCATATACCATCCTGCACTTGCTAACAGACAGATTTGACCTAACAAATTAAACGGCATATTTGAGTAATCCCAAACATTCCAACCCAAATAGACATTTACCACCAGTCCGGTTATCAGTTCAAGTACCGTAATAATCCCCATTCCGATCAGCATTTGAACTGGCAGCGGCGTTGTCCATGGCAGAAACCGGTTGATGTACCCAAGACTCAAAAAACAAATTCCGCCGAGAACAAACATAGTCCAATGGGAATACCCGCGGAAACCTATTTCTATAAGTATGTAGATGTCACCACCAACTAAAAATAAGAAGGTATCTTTTAATAGAAAGTTTTTTGTTCTGTTGATCATAACATCACCCTTCTAATTATATTCCAAGGATAGTGTTCCTATTCGTCAGCAGACCACTAGGATACTCAGATAAATGTTTTGCAAGCGGGTACCCTGAAGTGATGCCGGCATTCACGCCTGCGGGCGCGCATACCGGCATCACTACCACACCTACTGATTTCGTATAAGATCAAGCATTTTATGCTCTGCTTTCTATCTGGCTGGGATTTCTATTATTAAGGATTTTCTTGATATATATATTCCCTAGTCCATGGTAATTCATTATTTGCTCCTTTGGTAAATAAAAATTGATGAATATAAATATTACCAGAATTAAACGATGCCGCACAAGCATTTAAATATAGCCTCCACATCCTTATGAATGTTTCATCTTTCGTTTTGCTTATTTCAGGTAATGCCTTTTCAAAATTCTCTATCCAACACTCTAACGTTTTCCCATAATGTCTTCTAAAATCTTCTACATCAATTAAGCAAAATTTTTCAGCTGCTATATGAGAAGTTAATTCACAAACTGATGGTACATAACCACCTGGGAAAATATACTTATTAATCCATGAATTTGTTCCGCCTTCTTCATTGTCTTCTTTTTTGTAATCTTGACCTGTTATGCAGTGAAGTAGTGATAATCCACCGTTAGGTAATAAGTCATTAACTTTAGAAAAATATTCATTAAGATGATTTCTTCCAACGTGTTCTATCATACCGACACTGACAACTTTGTCAAATTTCCTATCTTTTAATTCTCTATAGTCTGAAAATTGAACTTCAACAAGATCACTTAAACCTTCTTCTTTTATCCTCTCATTAACTCTGGCAAATTGTTCGTTACTTAAAGTTACACCCGTAGCTTTAACTTTATACTTTTTAGCTGCATTAAGAATTAATTCGCCCCAACCACATCCTATATCAAGTAAAGTCTCTCCTTCTTTTAATGCTAACTTCTTCAAAATATGATCTACTTTGTTTTGTTGAGCTTGATATAAAGAATCTTGTGGAGTTTTAAAATATGCACAAGAATAAGTCATACTGTCATCTAGCCATAACTTGTAAAAGTCATTTCCAATATCGTAATGATATTCAATATTTTCTTTGCTCTTTTTAAGATTATTTGAAATTTTGCTGATAACATGTGCATATTTACCGCTGTTACTTAGAAAGCTCTCTTGATTGTTGTAAATAGATTCTATTACGTCTTCAATACTACCTTTTACATCTATTTTTTTAGTCATATAACCTTCGCCAAATGCAAGTGAAGGATCACTAAGAATATCTGCTTTAGGAATAGGTTCGTTAAAGATTAATTCAAATTTGATTTCTCCTTGTTGAAAATTCTCAATTTCTCCATCCCAATATCTAATTCTACATGGATCGGAAAATAAATTTTCAAATAATTTTTTATAAAACATTTTATCAATACTCATAATAATTCTCCTTGCTTTAATATTAGATTAATTGTAGTCCTATATTTCTAAAAAATCAATACATAATTTGCCATAAAATGCTCTTTAACCGAAAAGTTAGGGAGCTTATGTTTTTGTGTAAAGCCGGTAGCTTATCTGAGAGAACCCATTGGGCTTTATTCTATTTGAATATTGAGCTCGGTACTGGCATGTGGAATATACCAGACCTCTCCTGAACCAAAGTGGGAAAAATCTCATATCTTGTACTAGCACCCCCATCTTTTTACTTTTTATTGCCCGAAAATCAATACTGCTTTGGCATTTAAAAGAAAAACTACACGGATTTTGAGTCCTATAAGATAAAGTGTCTCAAATATTAATCCATCATCAGTGCTTCAAAAAGGAGGCGTTTTATTTGAATGATTACTCCTGCGGCCTTACCGGCCGTATCGTTATACCTGCAGAGCCCTCCTATAACCAAGCGAGACAAGACTACAATCGCGCCATTCAGCAGTATCCTCAGATAATTGACTACTGCCAGGATAAATGGGATGTCGTTAACGCCGTAATATGGTCCAGAAAGTTCCACGTGCCACTTAGAATCCGCAATGGCGGCCACAATTATGAGGGCTACTCAAACGGCAACTGCACCCTGATAATTGACGTAAGTGAAATGATTGGCCTTGATATCGATAAAAGCGAAAACTTGTTGTATGTTCAGGGCGGCGTAACAAATAGGATGGTATATGAATTTTTGTCCTCAAGAGGATATCCTTTTCCCGGGGGCACCTGTCCGACTGTCGGGGTAGGCGGATATGCCATGGGCGGCGGATGGGGACTCTCATGCCGCTACTTGGGACTGGGGTGTGACAGCCTTGAGGAGATTGAGCTTGTAAACTATGAGGGTGACATTATTAAAGCAAGACGAAACTGCAATGAAGACCTCTTCTGGGCATGCCGAGGCGCGGGTGGCGGAAATTTCGGTGTCGTCGTATCTATGAAATTTAGGCTTCCACCAAAGGTAAACAAAGTTACCCTAATCGAAATTGACTACCTCCATGTGACTTCAAAAGAGCAGGAGGAATTTCTTAAAACCTGGCAGAGATGGCTGAGTGACGCCGACTCCAGAATCACGCTGATTTCAAGAATCTACAACTCCGTCAATGACGGCCTAGCAATGCTTGTAAGGGGTATTTTTTATGGCGAATCGGACGAAGCAGAGCAAATCATAAAACCATTCCTTGAGCTTGCCGGAGCGGAGTATAGCCTCGACTATGTGACGTTTCTCGAAGCGGTTACAATAATCGGGAGCAATTATCCACCCTTTGAAAAATTTCAGTCTGCCAGTCGTTTTGTTCTAAGAGATTTCAGCCAATATGAAATTTCAGAGCTTGTTAGACTGATTCATAAACGTTCGGCCGGCTCTGTCTTTGCTGGCTTATCCATGTACGCGTTGGGTGGCAGTGTTCGTGAAGTCGGAACGAATGAGACAGCATTCTTTTATCGGAATGCGCACTTTATCATCTGGCTGGAAACCACTTGGGAGAAAAATAGGTATGCGGAGGAAAACAAGAGTTGGATAAATGACCGATTTCCAATCCTTGCATCCGAAACGACAGGCTCCTATGTTAATTTCCCTTATAATAATCTGCCCTATTATTTGGAAGAATATTACGGTTCGCATGTAGGCAGACTGAAAAAAATTAAAGAGAAGTACGACCCGTTTAATATTTTCACATTTCCACAGGGTATCCGAAGAGAATTCGCGTTGCCGATGCCAGCTATTGCTGAAAACAATAAGATTGAGGCATCAACAAAACGATCAGACGATTCAGCTTATCGCAGATTTAGGTATGTAAGAAAGCATACCGACCCCCAAAAAGTATGAGACTGTTGCAAAACAGTCCAAACAAAAAAGTCGAATCAACCTTACCGAAAGGTATTGGCTGCCTCGACTTTTTGCTTTAAAATAGAATCATCACCAGTTACCAGTGATGGCGAGTCTGTTGAAGCTTATTTAGCTGCCGCCTATGCCGTGTTTTTTTCTTATGTTCATCACAAGTTGGTAGAGCACACCGCGGCACAGGACGATAATTTGGAGCTATCAAAATTTAACTCGGTCAACATAAAAATTAGAAAAGAAGAAATAACTAAGTTTAGAGAAAAAACAGAAGCTCTTTTGAAAAAATACACGGCAGGTGATGGGGACAGCTATCAGTTGACAACCTTTTTGGTACCTGACGTAAATGGAGGAAAATATTATGGGATTACTTTTTTCAAATTCTGTCGATGCCTTTTCAGCAGGTCAAGCACTTAAGATAGTAAACTGGAGACTGCTGCTTACAAATTTTAAATTTTTGGAAAGAGTTGATCTGACATTTCGATCAGATGAAGATAGTGTCAAATCCGAATATCCATATTTGGAGGACTTGAGCACAGTTAAGCAGCTCTTGCCAGTACCCAAATTTTTGCTCTTGCCGTTGAAAAAATATAGGTTGCCCTATGAAAAGACTGAATCCGGCGCAATCAAATTCGGTGGACAAAGAACTGTAATATATATACATGGCTCCGGTAGCATATCCGAGGATAATTCGATTCTGCAGCGGCTATTACTACAAAACGGCTGCGATCTAATACGGTTTTCCTATCATATCGACTATAAAAAAGAGGGCATTATTTATCCTAAAAAAGCTGTTGAAATGCTACCGTTCCTAACGGAAACCGAAGAGAAAATCGCTCCCGCAATAAACGTAGAATTAAAGAGCGCTCTGAACAGATTAAGAGATGAATATCCGGATTTATTTATGAATAAAGAAGTGATTCTAATAGCCCATTCCCTGGGGGGCGGGTTAGCCGCAAATCTTATAGCCAGCTATGACAGTATCAATTTCAACAAATTCATCAATCTGGATGGAACACTGATGAACCCTGCAGTCCAATCCGGACTCACTATCAGACAGCTACACTTGAGTCAGGATCATTTATTCGAAAAAGAATGGATTGATGAGGAAAACTTCACGGATTCGATAAAGGCGATTGGGCAGGATTACTGCAAAAAAATCGATAAGCTCATAAGCAATTCAGCGAATAAAAGAACATGGATTCAAATTAATAATTCCTCACATTTCACATTTACCGATTTTCCGGACCTTCTGAGGCCATACAAAATATTCAGGAGCTTTGTTGGAGACCGAGAATCGGCGGCTCGAATCAGAAAATATATAATAAACTTCATACTTGAACCAAATGCATTACGAGTTGATTCTAAAGACAGTATAGTTTGTAATAGATGGTAATTCCATTATAGTATCGGCACCTTCAAATATTAAAAAGGTATAACTATTTTTCCAGTAGACATATTACCTCTGTACTAAACCATACTCACTTGTTCCTTTAGGACACATCTAGTCTTATGCGCTTTCACAGCAAAATGCCCTCCACATAAGTGAAGGGCGCATCTTGCTCGCCATAGGTGTGATTCGAGTAGCAGAATTCGAAATCAAATCCAATCTCGCCCCGTGTTCCGTGAGTCCCCGCGGTTATCCGTGCACCGGAAGGGGTGTTTTTTTCCTCCAACCTAACCAAGCAGCTTCTCACTTTCCATAATCAAAAAGCAGTTCACTATTATGCGGCAGAGTATTTTGTGTGACGGCTCGTCTTACGCAACCGATTTTACTCTTTGGGAATACAAATGACCTGGCCATGAAACAAATGTTGCAAATCAATATTTGGATTTGCCGCGATAAGCACCGAAGGACAGATGTTTAATTTATTCGCGATTCCATTGAGAGTCTCGCCTGCCATGACAGTATAGCGCCATGTATTTTCTATACAACAGTTGACCGGCACGTTGATATACGTCCCTACCTGCAGGCATCTTGGATTGATTCCTGGGTTTTCATTTAAGATGCTTTCAACGCTGACATAGAAGTTTCTTGCTATTCTGGATATAGTATCACATCTTTTGATACAGTATGAAAAATGGCGTAAAGAAGCTGGCATAGTCTGCGGAGCTGTCTCAATCGGAGGTGTTGTCTTTACAGATGGGGCTAACATAGTCTGCGCAATAGGAATGCAAAGATTCGAGCCAATCTGTAGATTTTGCGGATTTATGCCCGGGTTGACTTCGAGAATGCTCTGAATATTCACACCATAAGCCTGTGAGAGCTTCCAAAGGGTGTCGCCATTCTGAATAGTGTAGCTCCAAGTACCCTTTGGGCATGCTGCGGGCAGAATTTCCGAAGTCAAGGGAGTTGCTGGGATCTGAGGAGCTGTCCTAGTCGGAGGTGTTGTCTTTACAGACGGAGCTGGCATAGTCTGCGCAATAGGAATGCAAAGATTCGATCCAATCTGTAAATTTTGAGGATTTATGCCCGGGTTGACTTCAAGAATGCTCTGAATATTCACACCATAAGC
>WSSedL1CaDRAFT_10001385_pt1 | contig 14193 bp, 11 predicted proteins | sample WetSurSL1Cattail_FD_9464 | JGI IMG/M metagenome (IMG submission 9464)
AGGAGGTACTACCGAAGGCAGCTCGTGAAGATAATATTCATGCAGATGTAATCGTAGTAGACCCGCCGAGAAAAGGCTGCGAACAAAGCCTTTTGGATACCATTCTTGCAATGGCGCCTAAGCGCGTTGTCTATGTATCCTGTGATCCGGCAACCCTGGCGAGAGATTTAAAATACCTTTGTGAAAAGGATTATAAGCTTGAGAAGGTCAAGGCTTTTGATCAGTTTGCACATAGTGTGCATGTGGAGACAGTGGTTCTTTTAACACAACAATTGTTGTTGAAATGAAATAAATAATGACATCGTGAAATAAATAATGACATTCAATAATAAATATTGACATTCCCCTTCAACAATGATTACAATTTATGTAATTATGTTGAGGGGGTGTTTTTTATGCCTAGACGGAAAAATAATTTGACGAAGAAAAAAATCTATAAATTAATTAAAGAAGGACGAGGACAGGGGGAAAAGGAACACTATATACCTTGGCTACAAATTGGGGATTTTGCGTCTTTAGGAAGAGGAAATCGTGTTAATACCCCTAACAATAAGAGAGTTCATCATTTTCATAGTGACCTTGAAAGAGATTACTTCTTTTATATGCTGTGGAACGATGATGTTGATGATATACGAGAACAATTTCCACTAGATCCGGAGGAAGCTGTAGATATTGCAAAAAAGCTAGGCTATAAGCCGCCAAAACCATATAAGAGCGGATGCCCTTATGTTATGTCCACAGATATGCTTGTCACGATTAAAGAAAATAATAAGAAGTATTTAGAGGCTTATACGATCAAATATAGTCATGAGTTAAAGGAACGTCGAGTTTTTGAAAAATTGGCCATTGAAGAAACTTATTGGGGATTTCGGGATATACCATATAAAATCATCACTGAGAATGACTTCAATCGTATGGTTGCGAGAAACATATCCATGTTATTTGCGCATGCTACAATCGAACCAGAAATAAGTCAAGATGTAGTTGATCATATTTATTCTGAATTGGTTAAGGATATCATTTTCTATAAAGGATCAGTAAAAAGATTGAATGATATCTGCATAAATATTGATATGAAGAATGGATACGAAAAAGGCTTTACCCTTAGGTTCTTTTATTATTATGCTGCGTTGAAGGACATTCCTGTAAAGCTGGACCAGTTAATAGTGGGAACTTGTAATATTGATAAAATCCTTGATTATGAATGCTTTGAAAGGATGTTGAAAGGAGAAGGGGTTAGTGGAGATATCGTGTAATCATATATACCAAGATAGTCATAGTAATGAGCAATATCGAATTTTATATGTCAATATAATAGATAATGAAGTTACAGTCATAAAAACAAGCGGATATGGGTTGCCGTATCCTGTAGAACGTTCAGAAATAGAATATGAAATCGAATCCGGACTGCTCACTTTAGTTTCAGAAATTTCAAATGCATTTAATATGGACAAATTGACAGATGCTCAAAAAAGGAAAGTTGAGAATGAATGGAGTATTATTAAAGACTTTGTACAAAATGTTCCTTACTGTTATTATGGGACGGAAAGAAAAGAATTTCTAACTAAGGTAACAAATGAGCTGAATGTAGAAAGAATTAAGATACAGCGAATACTGCATAACTATTGGTCAGGAGGCAGTACTAAAGGGGCTTTAATTCCTGATTATCATGCAAGAGGTAATCGTACTCAGTTGGATAAACGTAGCATTATAATAACAGGGAGAGCACCTGCTGAAGAAGATCCCGAAAACCTAAGGAAAGCGCTAACATCGGAGGATATTAGGAATATTAAGGTGGCAATGAAAAGATATTATAACAAGGATAAAAAAAGGACGCTAATGGATGTATATAAACAAATGATATTTGATTTTTATACAGACAAAAATACAAATTTGATATTTTCATCATATCCTACGTATTACCAATTCTATTATAATGGTATGCAATTTCGAAATGATATAACCAGAACTGGGGAGAAAGCATATGCGCGTGATCATCGTGCTTTAATAGGGAGTTCAGAAGGGGAAGCATTTTGTCCAGGTGAAAAGTATCAGATTGATGCTACAATAGCTGATATATATCTTGTTGCAACTTTCGATTACAATCAAGTGGTTGGCAGACCGGTTTTGTATTTTGTAACAGATGTTTACTCGCGGACTATTGTAGGGTTTTATGTAGGAGCAGAAGGACCGTCATGGATAGGTGCAATGATGGCATTATATTATACTTTTATTAATAAAGTTGAATTATGTAAGATGTATGATATTAAGATATCTGAAGAGCAATGGCCGTGTCAGGGCTTGCCTATCTCAATTCTATGCGATAATGGTGAATTGATTAGTAAGAATAGCAATAATGTTGTAGAAGAATTAGGAATTTATATGCAAAATACGACTGCTTGGAGACCCGATTTAAAAGGAATAGTTGAACAAAGTTTTCGATTACAGAACTTAAGCACTTTATCTACGCCGGGGAAGATACAACCGGATTTTAGGCAACGTGGAGGTAAAGATTATCGTCTGGATGCCAAGTTAAATATAAAAGATTTTACTCAAATAATAATAAACTACATTTTATTATATAACAACAGAGCATTGAGAAGAAATCCGCAAGAAACAGATGATATCATACAGGATGGCATTGATTCAATTCCGCTTCATATATGGAATTGGGGGATTGAAAACCGAGGCGGAACTCTTAGACAAATAAAGGATGAATTGATTAGAACAGCCCTATTGCCTAAAATTATCGATGTTACAGTAACTTCACAGGGAATATTATATAAAAAGAATCATTATATATGTGACTATATAATTGAAAAAAAGTGGATGCAGAGAGCTAGAGATAAAGGCGGCATTAAATGTAATATAAAAATTGATCCTAGAGATACAGAGCATATTTTGTTATGTCTCGATGATGGTAGTTTTGAATGGTGCGAAAGGACGGATGCCAGTAAAGGAAAGTTTGTTGATTGGTATTATGAGGATTTTGTTACGTATGAGGAGCTTCAAGCCAGAAAACGTGCACGTATAAAGACAAGTATGCTTCAAAAGGATGGCGACTATCGTAAAAACGTTTCATTAATTATCCAAAATGCAGTAAATAGGCAGAAGGTTGTGTTTATAAAGTCAAAAGCTGTTAAGAATAATGTTAAAAATATAGATGAAGCAAGATTTTATGAAAAGCAGCTTAAGCGTGAAGCAGAGAAATTTACGCCGGCTACTAATTACGATGAAAAAGAAATTGATTTGTGGTTGGGGAATGAGGAATCATATTCTGAAGAATTTTTAAATGCGATGGATAAGGGGGATTCTGATGAGTAAATATCCGAGAAATTCTATATTTGTTGACGCAAAGTATGATGAACAAAAAGTAAACGCATATAAGAACAATCCATTAATTGAAGCGATTCCTATGTTTGAAGAAAGTAAGGATATATACAATTTACTGAATAATCCTCTTCCATTCCAGAAAGATGAAAAGGAGCAGCCGGCATTGATCCGGAGAAGATGCCTTACCCAATTAACGCAATTTTTTCGACCATTAGGATTTCATATGGATATGGCTGAGAACATAATAAATGTTCTTTACCATGGATATGAAAACCGTAATCCCTTGAGCAATGAATATGTTAAAAGACTAAATGGACTGGCAAAATGCGCAAAGGAACATGAAACGGATTATAGTAGATTTATCGGAACAAATGCTGAAACAAGTGGATTTAGTATAATTGGTATGACAGGTATGGGGAAGACATCCTGTGTAAACAGAGTTTTAACAGGAATTCCGCAAGTAATCAATCATCTTAAATATAAAAATCAAGATTTTCCGCATATGCAGATTACTTGGATGCAAATTGAGTGCCCTTTTGATGGCAGCGTAAAGGGATTATGCGGGAAGTTTCTAGAGAAATTCGATGAGATAACCAATGACAATACGTTTAAAAAGTATGCCGATAGTCCGAGAACAACTACTGATTCTATGATGTCAAAAATGGCCTCTATTGCAGCAAGACATAGCTTAGGTCTATTAATCATTGACGAATTTCAGAATATAAGCCAGGCAAAAAGCGGTGGGAAACAACAGATGATGAACTATATTTTGAATCTTGTAAATACTATCGGAGTTCCGGTTATATTAATAGGAGTCGGAGAAGCAATCAATACTATATCAGAAAATCTGATGTATGCCAGACGAACAATGGGGTTTATAGGAAATGCAACAATAACTAATCTTCAAATATTCTCATCAGATTGGGAGAGATTCATTAAGGAACTTTGGAAATATCAATGGACTAAAACGGGAACACCGTTGACATCGGAATTAAATGCAGCAATATATTTGGCTTCTGCCGGTATTATTGGTGAAGCAGTTAAGATATTTAACCTTGCACAGAAGAAAATAATAACAGATGACCCAACAAAAGAGGAAATTTTGACTGTAGATCTGATTTCGAAAGCATATTTTTCAAAAGAATATGAAGTTGAAAGAGAACTGATTGAGGAAAATATCAGGAGAGGAGAAATAAAGATTGATGCCCTAAGTCAGCAAAAACAACATAAAAATGAAAACAGTAAAAAGATGAATAATAATAAAAAATCAGAATACTCTAATGGAGATGCTTTTCCAGAAACTATACCACGAACTAATTCTGAATTCCATTCCAAGATTGCTGAATATATTGAAAACAATAAAATTGGTAGCAAACCTATACTTACATAAACTAATGGAGGTCTGAATGTTTGCTGCCTTTTTTCCCAAAGCCATATCCGGATGAGCTGTTATACAGTATTATTGCTAGATATCATGTTTGGAGCGGAAACGATGAAATGGCTGATACTATGGAACAGTTATTTGACAATCGACGTGAAAGAGCAACGGCATTAATTCCGAAACATCTTTTACGCTTGGCTGAAAAATCAACAAGATTTGGATTGGATTTTAATACATTACTTTATCAGCATACGGTATTCCCCTATTTTACTTGCTTCATGCTAAGGAGATCTTTTGATGAGGCATTAGCAAGCGTTAATGATGTGGCCAGAGAAGGTAAGTCATTTAGCATATATAAACACCATCTATTTCCTAGATATCTACGTTATTGTCCCCTTTGTATTCGAGATGACAGATGTGAATATGGGGAAGGATATTGGCATAGAGTGCATCAATCATATGGGACTTCAAGGTGTGGCAAGCATGGCTGCTATCTTAAAGATAGTAGTATTGAAATACTAGACCATAGAAATAATCGATATGCAGCGTTAGAACTACTGAACAATGTAAACGATGATTTGGAAACGGAAGAAATATCTGAGTGTAGAAATGAATTACAGATAACCTATGATATTGACTATATATACAGTAATTATGAGCTTATACGTAAATTGATATGGAATAAATATGATATGATCAGGGAAACAACTACTGCGCTTCTATTCGACCGAGGTTTATCTACAAAAAAGGGATATGTAAAGATTGATAGATTGAATCAAGAATTTTATAGTAAATATTATAATATGCAACCGGAGGAATTACTTGTAGATTTGGATAATGATAAAAAATCAACTTGGTTAATTACTTTATGTAGAGGGAGCCGTAAGTCAGTAATACCAATTCGGTTTATTTTATTTGCCGATTTTCTTGCAGGTAGATTTGAAGAGTTTATAAAATTAATTTTAGCGCAAGAGCAATTTTTAGACAGAGAGAAAACGGTGTTTCAACCACCTATAAGATTTGAGGAAAAATTGTTACAATATAGAGAACGTTGGCTTGTTGCCTGGGAGATGAACCCTAATGGACATAGGATCGATCTAGTGAAAGCAGATCGCCCGGCATATACATGGCTGAATAGGCATGATAATGATTGGATGTTAGAAAATTCACCTCAAAAAACGAAGCCACAAGGAGCCACTATTTATAAGGAATGGGCAAGCATTGATATTGAACTCCAGTGTTTGGTAGATGACGCAGTTATTCAAATAAAGAATACCGAGGGAAAGCCAGAACGAATTACGAAAGCTAGTATTTGCCGATATATGCGGCAGAAATGTATTATTGATAGAAATTCAAAATCACTACCTATGACAATGAATAAAATAAATGTAAATATCGAAAGTACTCAGGGATATCGACTTAGAAAGATTGAATGGGCAAAAAATGAATTTGACAAAGAAGGAAAACCTGCTATCCCCTGGATGATTCTAAAGAAAGCAGGTATTCGTGATAAGGATTGGTATAAATTTAGAGATCAATTTACTTTCTGATATGTGAAAACATAATTTCAAACCATCTGACTGCAGAACGTTTTGAATAATGTGCAATCGGGGTATAGTTGTTGCTGAATTTTATTGAAAGATTTTTATCACACCAATACTTATCTTCAAGAATTGATTCGATGAGTGTATTTACCGTTGCCTGGCAATTAGAAACATTTCTCACAATTATGGTTGATTTGTTATCTCCATCTTTTGTGCAAAGTTCAAAGATTATAACCGAACAATAAGGCGAAAGTATTCGCGCATAAGCATAACGCCGGGGTTGGCATATAACTGATAATTGTGTGGCGTCAGTTGTTTTTGATGATGGTAATATTCCGTAATTAATAATAGCATGATATCCCGGAAGCTTATGGAAATGAGCAATGGCTTTGCAGAAACATATAAAATCACTATCAATGTATTCAGTGAAAAAATCCTGATATTCTTTTTCGTCAAGGGTTATGTTAAGTGGATTCGCTTTTCCACCTGAGATAGCGGGCTGAGTCGAATATAGTGATTTTTCAGGTGCCTCTTCTTTTTGAAATAGCATATGGGCCGAAGTGATAGGATACTTATTTTGCTTTATAGAAGCAGGGTCTGAAAAACTATGTGATGATTGAATTTTTGATTCAAGCTGTTTTGCTTTGCCCTTATGAGGGGCAGTGGTAGAACTGATATTTATTTGATCATATTCCTCAGCGGCGTCCTGTTTAGAACGATGTCCTTGAGTAGTAGTGGTAATTTTTGAAATAGATGGATGCCAATAACTTATGGAGTAATTCGTAATTGGTATATTGTTAATACGCAAATTGAGTATAAGTATGTGCTCATACTGTTCATCCTCGTTGTAAGGATTCGCTTTCATTATACTACATCCAGAACCTATCAGATCAAGATTCTTAAATTTCGGTAAAGTAGCATGAAGGATAGTAGATTCGGCATATTTGGTATAGATAGAATCTCGCCAGTTACGCATTTCAATATTTGTATTAAAGAAAACAAAGTCCAATATATTTTTATAATAAAGATCGGAGGTATGAAAATTCCGGTTAAATACTATTTCGTAGTTGTTCTCACCTAAAGTATTTAGTGACTCGTAATAGGGTGTAAGTCCATCAGTTGTTAAAAGACTTTCTGCGTATAAGGGCTTGCTTACATACAGACATCTTATGATTTCGATACAGGGGATATAGTATAATTTTTCTTTTTCTTTTAATACAAGGACTTGCTCAGGAGATGATACTCCTAGAGCTTTCAAATATAGCAATTCATATGGAAGGGTGTAGCAGGGTTTCAATCTTCCAATATAATAATCATGAGTTGATAGAGTGAAATTCTTTTGTATTAGGCTTTTATCAGGGCCTATTGGATTCCCATCGACATAAATATATCCTAACTGAAAAAGCGGTAATAACCCCCATGCAAATTGAAATGAAAAATAATTAGGTAGACTGTTACCTGATTTCACTTTGAAATGTAAATTCATTAATCTATTAACGGATTTTACCTGCGTCTTCGGAGACGAAATCCAACATAGTGTTGCTGGCTGCCCCTTATCAAATGGCCAGTTATCAAAAGAATAAGTCATAAATATCCCCCATTTTTATTTATTAGGGACATTCTTGTAAAAATAAAAAGGTCCCCATAAAGACGTGGTGGGAGCCCAAATCACAATATTAGAGGATATACCATAGAATAAGGATGGAGCTGTTTTAAAGACTTGCACAGCAAATAAATCTATGATATAGTATCCATAAATAGAAATAGTGGGACAGCCACTTTACATTATGAGCATTAACGATGAGTCGCCAAACTTGAATCGTTAGTGCTTATTTTTTGTATTATAACAAACGCTGAAATAATCTTCAATATTATTTCGAGTAAAGATCATGTGAATACAAAGTCGGACCTTATATAGTTATTATAAAACCCTCATTCAAATATTATTGGAGAGGTTTTCTTGATGCTTGATCAGATTTTATTCCAATAAAGCACTTCTTAATCTCGTCAAGAGTGGACGAACATGAATTGGAAAAATATTATATAATTGTAAAAAATAGTTGATAATGATTGAAAAACATACTATAATAGTCTAGAAACTAGACCATAATAACAAAGGGTAATATTATAAATGAAGAATATATACTATTTTATAAACAATAAAATGAAAATACTTTTAATCCTATATGAACATCAAGTAAGAACGGATAATAAAAGTTTTTGCCCACTAAGTCAGCAAGAAATATCTGCCTTGGTGCCATGTAGCAAAATTCAGACTAATCAAATAATAAGGGAACTTATCAAAGAAGGATACATAGAAAAGCTTAGATGCAGAGGAAGATATACGTTATTACAAAAAAGTGAAGAAGTAATTAATATATTTGTTGGTCAGCTTTAATATAATGATTTTATGCTCATATTTTTCAACCAATGATGATAATACTTTAAATTACATAAAAAGGAAGAGGAATCTAAAATGAACAAATTTGAGGCAAAAACGATACCGTTGAATCAATTAGCATTGGATACTGAAAATCCTAGATTTATTACGCCTCCGAATGCAACTGAGCAAGATATTATTAACTATTTACTGGAGTATGAAGAGGTTGAAGAACTTGCCCAGAGCATTAATAAGAATCGAGGGCTATATGCTGGAGAACGTGTTATAGTATATAAAGATGGCAATAAATATGTTGTCCTAGAGGGAAATAGGAGAATCTCGGCATGTAAAATATTGACAGATAAAAAATTACTTGCCAATAAACGTCCGTACTCTGCAGCGAACCTAATTGTATTTCAGGATACATTAGATAATATTTCAGATATACAAGTTGACATTATGAGGTCAAGAACAGATGCACAAAGTTCTCTTGCGGCTAAACATATTGATGGGATCCGCAGATGGTCGCCCATATCTAAACAAAAATTCTTTTCAAAAGAATTTTCTGCCGGAAAATCCGTTGAAGAAATCCAAGACACAACCGGGACATCAAAAAATATCATAATAAAAGGTATAAAAGAGTATAATTTGGTGAATTATGCTCTTAATCTGGAAGAATGGCAAAAAAACGAACAAAATACGATTATTGATATACATAAGCTTAAAATATCACCATTCATCCGAGTGTTCACATCTTCTCCTAGAAATTCGTCCTATTCCACATTATCACAGATTCTAAAATTAAGTTTTAGTAAAGAATACATACCAGTTACCTCAATAGATATCAATATATTCAACCACTGTATTTATTTGGTTGCAAAAGCTTCATTTGATAAAACAATTCCATTTGATACTCGATCTACGCTTGAGGATGTTCCCAATCTAGTGGAATATTTAACCATTGAAGGATTGTTAACAGCTAAAGTTGACTCTGAACAGCCCACTACTACGGGCACAAGGGTGGACAACGATGCTGAAAAGTTACATCAGCAATCGAATCCCGCTAAAAATGAATTATCGGGAACAACAAGTGTTAATACAGCTCCAACAATTGAAAAAGCGACTATAATAAACAAAGCGCTAACATCGAGTAGAAATACACTAATTCCGCCAACATTTGGGGTTCAAACATCTTCTATAAAAATTAATAATATCATCCTTGAATTAAAACAGCTTAATTTAAATATGAATATAAATTCCGCAGCTGTTTTATTAAGAGTTTTAATAGAATTATCTTCAAAGTATTACCTGTATAATAATAACGCGGGGGATTTAGTAAAAGAGAAAGATTTAAAACAATTAGTAAACAATGCAGTAACCCATATGCGGAATAGTAAATTGATTAGTGACAATATGCATAGCAATATTACGAAGATTGGTAATAAAGAGATGGCTTTTGATATATTTAATGGTTATGTTCATTATGATGGCATATTACCAATAAAGTCCGAACTTATAGGATATTTTGATAATTATTGTACTTTTATCGAAAAATGTCTTTTATAAAACAAAACTATATGAGCTGAGGTGTATTATGGCAATAAAAAACCCATTAAGGTATCCGGGAGCGAAGTCAAACTTATATGACTATATCAGCCAATTGTTGATAACAGAAGATAAAATTGGCTGTACCTTTTATGAGCCGTTTGCAGGAAGTTCAGCATTATCTTTAAAACTCCTGGAGACTAACATTATAAAAGAAGCTGTTATTAATGAGAAGGATCCATTGATTTATTATTTTTGGATTTCTGTTTTTTATCACACAGAGGAACTCATTGCAAAAATTAAAGACGCTGATATAACCATAGAAAATTGGGGCGTGCAATCAAATTATAGGAATGAGAACTATTTGGTTGGAAAATCGCCGGTGGACATAGGGTTTGCAGGGCTGTTCTTGAATAGGACAAACTATTCTGGAATTTTAAAAGCAACTCCTATTGGAGGGTTGAATCAGACTTCGAAATATCCGATTGATTGTAGATTTAATAAAGAAGTGATAATTTCATCTATTGAATCCATATCATCATATCGTAACAGGATAAGAGTATATAATATGGATGCAATAGAATTTATGTCAGCATATTTAAAGTATAAGAGAAGTAATAAACTATTTGTTTATATAGACCCTCCATACTATAAAGAGGGACCAGGATTGTATCGGTGCTTTTACACACCACAACAACACGTTGCCTTGGCCAAGTTTATAAGATCGAAAACATTTCCATGGCTAATAAGTTATGATGATGTACCAGAAATTCGAAAACTTTATCAAAAGCAAGCGCCTATTAATATCTATTTAGATTACTCAGTAAATACTTGTAGAAAAGGAGAAGAATTACTGATATCAAATTTAGAGATACCGCCACTAACAAATACAGAATCTGAATTACAACCATTAATAGGATGAGAATATATTGCTTTCTATTGGTAATTGAATTCTGTAAGAAGATTATGTTTGTTGTAAAGTATGCCTTTGCCAAATGAATTATGGATTTGGTTGAAGGCATATTCTATAGAAATTAAATTGAACCATGTGACATGGAATGACTTCATTTTGTTGTATGATTTTTTGTACTAAATTGTTAAGATTATTGCTATGATTGGATATATTGATGGAGGGTAAAAATGGAGAGCAGTATAACAGTAATATTAAAAGAAACCAGAGGATTCGACAGAGCATTTCAATTAATGTATCAACCATGCCCGATTTGGACGCAGAATGAAGAATGGATTGAAGATAATACTAAAATAGGATTTGGCATGAAGGGACGCTTCAAAGACTTGTTGGATTACTGCCAGAATAACGGACATGTTCTTTCGGATGAAAAAGAATGTGTCGTACTCTGCAGAAAAGAGATGGCAAAGAATTCTCATAATGAAGTACAGGAGCTAATTAGGGATATCGCTAACAACGGTTATAAATATACGGCGATGGAATATTAAATGATAATGGATAGATCTTTTTGGTGAAATGTTGCATGCCATATAAACTATCAAAAGTGAAGAACAGCTACTAAAAACAGAGAATATAGCAGTAACTAGGAGGAGAATAATGACCTATAAGTATCAATATATAAGGAGAGAAATTTACGAAAAAAACCCGGAGGGGGAGCTTAATTCGTATAGGAGTTTTACGGATATGGTTCGCCTATTCAGGCTTCCATTCTGGATTATGCTTGGGAGCCTTTTAATTGCATGCATTTTTCTTGTTGTAGTAGTAATCTTTTATCCGAAAAGTCTACTTATTTGGATTCCCATTATAATAATATTTGTCGTAAATATGTTGAGCCAAATTCCAAGAGAAAAATATTTCTATCATTCTAAAGCACGTGAGAATGAGGTTCTAGAAAAAATGAAAAATTATGAACAATATACTTCGGGAGTACGAGAAGTGTTACATTCACAGGGCATCGATACACCGGAAAAGTTAAAAGCTTTAAGAAAAGAATGTGAATTAACATTGAAGTCTCGTGAAGATAGGTATATAAAAATTAATGGCAAAATAATTGATATGCTAATTGGAGTTCCTTTAGGAGCATTAATTGCAAGTCTAATTTATGTAGATAAGAATACCGTTCCAACGACAATCGGGAGTATAATTGTTATTGGGCTTGTTACTATAGGAATTGCTAAGTTGGTAAAATTAATAAATTATTATTCTGAAGGTTATTTTAAAGATAAATACTTATTAGATGCCATTAACGAAATGGAGTATTCGGAAATAACAATAAACAGTTGTCCCTCTAAAGATAATTCTTTTTAGGAGATTGGTATTGGTAAATCATTTGTACGGCAATAGTTAATACTGTTTTTAAGAAAACATACAATATCACTCATAGGAGAGGAAGAAACGCATAATGGTGTTGTCAGAAAAACTGAAGATTCTCATTCAGGGTATAATATCCACACCGGAATTTTGGAAAATCAATTATTACTTACGTTCGATGAAAAAAGCTCCGCATGGAGGTGTTTTCTATATTGGATACCCTAACATGTTTTTGAAATATTACCCAGTATACACATATCTGTTTTTTACGTCCAATGCTGAAATACCAGCGCCGATTCTGGATACAGTTGATATGTTTCGCACGATGATTAATGCCGTAAATATTGATGCTGAAGAATTATTGCGATATAGCCTTTGTATTGACCCGAGCGACAATGAAAACCCTCAAAACGGAAGAAGGATATATATAGCCACTTGTGGCAACATCATTAATTCTGTCAGACACGATGAGATGGAGGCTATGGTTGCTGTTTCCGACGCAATCAAAGGGAAAATAGGCTTTTCTGAAAACTTTGATATTGACGAGGAACGCCTTGCTTTACTCTTTATTTTCTCACTTATTGATAGTTTTGCTCACAGGATTCATGATATAAACGAGATTGTTGCTTATGAAAAACTGATGCTACCTATTGATAAATATGGACTGAGTGATGTGACAGATGCGGTATTTGAACGGCAAGGGTTCAGGTTGAAAGATAAATACTATCTCTACAATATTTTCCTTGATACGTCGATTGGGAGTCCTAATTCAAAAGCCCCGAAAACGATTGAGATAATCCAGAGAGTAAAGCCGCCTGTGCAGATTCTCACGCGTTGCGACGAAAACCTCGCCATACCCTATTCCCGAATGGTTAGTACAGCTACCGTAGACTTCCAAAAATGGCGCGGTATTACACTTAACTTTGATAATATCACCGAGCAGTTGAAGAGCGGTAAAGAAACCATAGTGCATTATGACCCTGAAACGCTGCATAAAATTTTTGTTTTCATCAAGTGTGGTGCCGATGAAACCGGGGAAGAGTTCTACCATGTGAATATCGAACAGCTCTGGAACCCCGATAAATTTGTAGATGCCGAGGACATGATCATGACTAACTACATTCATGGCACATACTATCCGGCGTGCGAAGCGTTTGAGCATATCGACTTCTCGGTAAACCAGTACAGCAGAGAAATCTTTGAATCTAAATACCGTGACGCAGAAAAGATAACAGGTGTTTCAATCGGCATGTACGGTAATGTACATTATAAGATATGGTGCGCGAGGGGAAAGAACCTCATACCTACGGTATGGGCTGACCTTGTATGTGCATCGCTTGACGTACCTTTCCGAGAAATTTTCATGGAGACGATTGGCGGTACTTATATAGAGGATTGAATTAAAACAATAAATATACGCTATACTGACGGGAAACATAATCACCTAGCTTTCAATGCAGAATTATACATCGGCACTTCAATTAATTAGCAAAGAATTATTGTCATTATTTATTACATATTTTGATTTAACTATAACTATATAAATAAAAAAATATAATCATTTTATATCAGTATTTATTTCACTTTATATCATTATTTATTACACGCCAACAATTGTTGAAATACAATAAATAATGCCTGCTCAGCAAGTGCCGCCTAAGCGGCTACCGCTACAGCATATTTTTTTTCCGAAATAGTTTCCGGATTTCGAACCTTGAAAATATCGAAA
>WSSedL1CaDRAFT_10001386_pt1 | contig 14188 bp, 10 predicted proteins | sample WetSurSL1Cattail_FD_9464 | JGI IMG/M metagenome (IMG submission 9464)
TATTGTGGACGAAACAGATATTTTACGATAGACTAAAACTGAACAAATGCCACCTATCATAAACATTACCAGTAACATAGCGGCCATTTTTAAGAAGCGGTTGGTTTGCAGGAATGTATTTCTAATGTTCCCGACTTTTATTTTTTTATGTAAACTATTTAAGGCCTCGCTTGACTTGAATATAGATTCAACCTGTAATTGAGAGCTCAAAAGCCACGCATTTTTGAAGTCATTAAAAACACGTTTATTATCATCGGACTCATTTTTCCACGATAAAATAAAGCTATCTTCCTCAGGGAGTGAAGTCCCCGTTAAGAATTTAACAATTAAATCGTAAATATTTTCCTGGTTAAAAGAGTCCATATTATTTTCCTTCTAATTCTATGACACTAAATATTCGAAATTGGACGACAAGGATTCCATAATTTTTTGACATCGACCAAGTTTTGTTCAATTTTTAAACCTTCCTTAGGCTGCTATTGATATTTAACCAACACCTCTTTAAGCTTTTCTATAGCCCTTAACATTTGTGTTTTCACGGTACTAACCGATATGTTAAGTTGCCCGGCAATTTCGGAATATGAATGTCCCTGATATCGGCACAGATAAAATATTTTCTTGCATTGCTCAGGTAAAGCATCGACTACCAGGTTCAAATCTTTTTCAATTTGATCGGATAACATGGTGTCGAAAATGGAGTCGGAGGATTCTATTTCAAGTAGTTCAAATCTTGTATTAAGATCTTCAATGGAAAATGTTTTGATTGTTTTATGGGTAGAATGATTGCGAATATAATTTAAGCATTGGTTATGAACCATCTTGTACAGATATGATTTTAAGGATATTTGGATGGTTAAAACGGAACGTTTTTCCCATAATTTTAAAAAGACATCCTGTACAACTTCCTCAGCAACTTCAGAAATTTTAAGCAAATCTTTGGCATAATAGCACAAACAAGGATAATAGCTTAGAAATAAAAAATCATAGGCTTTAATATCTCCTTCCTGAATTTTACAAAAAAAATCTTTCTCAATAAGATTCATGGCTTTGCTTTATCGTTGCCACAATGGGTTTTAAAAATACAATAAAAACACTGAAAATCGAAAAAATTTTAAAATACGCATTGGAACAATTGAGGCTGAAAAACAATATCTTTTGACTTATAAAGATATACACATTCTTTTATTCCCAAAAAAATTTCCTTGTTATCTCGTTAATCATTATGTTTCCGAGAAATGGGGTTTCCGGATTTATTTCCAAAATAAGCGATTATTTTTACCTAAAATAAGCTTTATCTACACATTAATAATGTGCTACTAAGGTTAAAAAAAGGAATATGATTTTTTAATAATCAAATAGTTGCATGACAATTTGAAATATGTCTTTTTAGAAGAAATTACTTATCGATAGAAATTGCAGCTAATTTCATACTGTTAATACATTCCTTAAATTATTACATTTGAGTTTCTTAATTTTAAATAACCATGCGCATAATCAACCTTGTATTTTTATTTGGATTATTATCAAATAGTTATATTCAGGCTCAAAGCAAAGGACTGGTCAACACGTCAAATAGTCCCTTTGCCCAATTGAGCAGTATTGACCTTGAAGATGTAAAGTGGACGAATGGCTTTTGGGCAGAACGGTTTGCAGTTTGCAAAGATTCGATGGTACCCAATATGGGCAAGATCTTTTATGACCCTTTGGTTAGTCATTCCTATAAAAATTTTGAAATTGCCGCTGGCCTTGATACTGGCCAACATATTGGCCCTCCTTTTCATGATGGTGATTTTTACAAATGGTTTGAGGGCATGGCCTTTGTATATGGGATTACAAAAGATCCAAAACTTGATCAACTTATGGATGCGATCATTAAAACGATTGCAAAAGCTCAACGGGAAGATGGATACATTCATACTCCCGTGATCATTGAGGAACGGAATAGTGGTAAAAAGAATGAATTTCAAAATCGACTTAATTTTGAAACATACAACATGGGGCATCTGATGACTGCTGCATGTGTTCATTACCGCTCTACCGGCAAAACTTCGTTCCTGGATATCGCTAAAAAGGCAACTGAATACCTTTATAATTTTTATAAAAAGTCATCGCCCGAATTAGCGAGGAATGCTATTTGTCCATCACATTATATGGGTGTAATAGAGATGTATCGCACTACAAAAGATCCAAAGTACCTGGAATTAGCTAAAAACCTGATTGATATAAGAGGTTATGTGTTGGATGGCACAGATGATAACCAGGACCGAATTCCGTTCCGTCAACAAAATAGAGCTTTAGGACACGCTGTGAGAGCTAATTATCTGTACGCAGGAGTAGCTGATGTGTATGCAGAAACCGGTGATGATTCCCTGCTCACCTGTCTCAATCAGATATGGGATGATGTGATGAGCAAAAAAATTTATGTTACAGGTGGTTGTGGGGCTTTGTATGACGGAACCTCACCTGATGGTACATCGTATAATCCGGGTAAAATACAAAAAGTCCACCAGGCTTATGGTCGTGATTTTCAACTTCCAAATTTAACGGCGCATAATGAGTCGTGTGCAAATATCGGGAATATGCTTTGGAATTGGCGCATGCTTCAGATAACGGGCAAGGCTCAGTTTGCAGATGCTATGGAGCTTGAATTATATAACAGTATTTTGGCAGGTGTTAGCTTAAGTGGGAAGAAGTACTTTTATACCAATCCCCTCAGGGTTAATGATGATATACCCTATAAACTTCGGTGGTCGAAAGAAAGGGAAGAATACATTAAACTTTGCAACTGTTGTCCTCCTAATACCATTCGTACCATTGCGGAAGTTAGCAGTTATGTCTATAGTGTATCCAATAAAGGTTTGTATTTCAATTTATATGGAAGCAATAAACTTAATACCAAGCTTAAGGACGGATCGAACCTGGAATTGACTCAGGCTACCGAATATCCCTGGGAAGGCAAGGTTAAAATATTATTGGAGCAAGTTTCCAGTAAGGAATTCTCTATTTTTTTACGAATTCCCGGATGGTGTGACGATGCTAAGGTCCTGATCAATGGAAATAGTATTAACGCTAAAGTAAAGTCGGGTGAATACACCGAAGTAAACAGAAAATGGTCAAAAGGAGACGTCATAGAGTTAACCCTGTCGATGCCGGTAAGGCTAATTGAAGCAAATCCATTGGTTGAAGAAAATCGCAATCAGGTGGCTGTAAAACGAGGTCCGGTTGTATATTGTCTTGAGTCGGTTGATTTTTCAAACAAGACCAGGATATTTGATATTGCCCTGCCTGCAAAAATCAAACTAGAGCCCAAAATGCTAAAAATTGAAAATAGCAATATTGTTAGCCTGGAAGGAGAGGCCAAATTAATTGTAAATTCCGGATGGAACAATAAGCTTTATAAGGAAATTTCAGACGACACTGTACATCCTGTAACCATTAGACTGATTCCTTATTATGCCTGGGGAAACAGGGGACATTCTGAAATGACCGTATGGATACCGCTAAGCAGATGAATTTTAATAAGTAAGTATAATTTTTTACCAACTGTCGATAAAAAAAGGCTTACCGTCGATTTCATTTCACTCAGGACGTACTTTGCACATATATTTGTTCCCAAAAACAGTATATGCGGAAAAGATTTATTACAAATGTCGTTTGCATTCTGGTGATTTGGGTAGCAGGTGCAACTGCATGGGGACAAACAAAAGATACGGTTTGGACGCTGCCAAAGTGTATCGACTATGCCATGCAAAAGAATCTCAGCATTCAGGAGAAAGTTTTCTCCAACGAAATCAATAGGGTAAATGCCGATCAAGCGAAAGCCAGCCGGTTTCCATCGCTGAATGCATCAGTATCGCAGAACTTCGGCTGGAGCAAACAACTCGATATGTACAATGAGTATGGTTCTTTAACAGGTTCAAATGGTACTAATTATAGCATCAATTCCAGTGTTAAGTTATACAATGGGTTTAGAATACATAACAGTATCAAACAAGCTGAAATAAGTTACAAAGCCGGCGGTTTGGATGTGGATGCCATGAAAGAGGCCATTAGCCTCAGCGTGATGGACGCATACCTCCAGGTATTGTATTCCGAAGAACAGGTTAAGAATAGTCAAAAACAGATTGAATCAACATCCGAGCAACTGAATTTATCGGATGAACGTTTAAAGCTTGGGGCTATAGCAAAGTCAGACTACTTACAGGTCAAATCAGAGCTCGCCAATGAAAATTTGACCCTTGCCAATGCTCTAAATCAACTTGCCATTAACAGATTATCTTTAATGCAATTGATGGAGCTTACTGTAACTGATAGTTTCGCCATTCAACATCCGGATTTGAGCATTCCTCAGAACCTGAATCCTGGTTTGAAAGCCGATTCAATTTATAACATTGCTCTGGGTATTAAACCTCAGATTAAAAGCTCAGCGTTAAATAAGCAGATTGCCTATTTGGATGTTTCCATTGCAAAGGCCGGCTATCAACCTACATTATCGCTGAGTGGCGGATTAAGTTCAGGCTATCAGTCAGGAATGGGCTTAGCCTACGACTATCAGGTAAAGAATAAGATCAATCCTACAGTGGGTTTATCTTTATCTATTCCAATTTATCAAAACAAGCAGGTACGATCGAATGTAGCTATTGCCAAAATAGGAACATCAAACGCCGAACTACAGGAAATGAATACCAAAAATCAGTTGCGAAAATCAATAGAACAAGCCTGTGTAAATGTAAAATCGGCAGTGATCAAATATCAGGCAAGTTCGGAAAAATTCAACTCGGCACAGGAGTCATACAACGTAGTTCAGGAGAAATTCATTCAGGGATTACTGAATTCAGTGGATTATCTGATTCAGAAAACCAACCTTATCACTGCTGAGAGCGAATTACTACAAGCTAAGTACAATTTGGTTTTTAGTAAGAAGATTCTCGATTTCTATACAGGTATTCCATTATCATTATAAAGTAAATTAAAAGATCAGTAAAATGAAAAAGAAATTAATTATCGGATGTTCTTTGGTTGTCCTGCTAATAGTAATTATAGGGTTTAGGGCATGCAAAAAAGAATCAAAACAAATATCGTTTGAAACTTCCAAAGTAAGGAAAGGAACAGTATCCAATACCATCACTGCTACAGGCACCGTACAGGCCATTCGTACAGTCAATGTAGGCACCCAGGTTTCGGGAGTTATTAATAAAATATATGTGGATTATAATTCGCACGTAAAAAGCGGTGATTTACTCGCAGAATTGGACAAAAGAACATTGATAACCAGTTTGGAAAATGCCCAGGCCAACCTTGATAATGCTAAGGCTGAGATGACCTTTCAAACAGCAAATTATGATCGTATCAAGGCCTTAACTGATAAAAAACTGGTTGCTCAAAATGATTATGATCAGGCTATTTATAATTATACCAAGGCTCAGGCGTCCTTAAAAACAGCACAATTGGATTATAACCGTGCGAAGATTAACCTTAACTACGCATCTATTCATTCACCTATTGATGGAGTAGTGCTGGAACGTGCGGTAGACGAAGGTCAAACAGTAGCGGCAAGCTTCAGTACTCCCACACTTTTCAGTATTGCCAATGACTTAACACAGATGCAGGTAGAGGCATCTATTGATGAAGCCGATATTGGAAAGATAAAGGTTAATCAACGGGTATCATTCACTGTTGATGCATTTACCGACTTAAAATTCGAAGGTAAGATTGTTCAAATCCGTCTTCAACCCGTTACCAAGTCGAACGTCGTAACCTATACTGTAATTGTAAAAGCTCCGAATCCCGACCTGAAACTTATGCCTGGTATGACAGCCAGTATTAATGTATTTGTTGATGAAGCTAAGGATGTACTTATTGTATCAAGCAAAGCATTGCACTTCACTCCTGATCAGACATTACTGGCTACTTATATGAAAAGCCTTTCGGGCAAGGATATGCCAGAAAAACCAAAAGAAGGTCCCAATGGTATGCCGCCTCGAGAAATGAAAATGGATTCAACAGATAAACCTGTTTGGATAAAGCATGGTGCTGACATCCATCCTGTATCTGTAAAAATTGGGATTGATAATGATATAGATGCTCAGATTATTCATGGACTCAGAGAAGGAGACGAAGTAGTGGTTTCTATGACTGCTGCAAGCGCAACTGCAAAGTCTGCACAATCCAGCAGTCCGTTTATGCCTAAGCCTCCTGCACGCAAGTCGGGTAGTAGCGGACCTCCAAGGTAATTATACATCCATTGATTAAAGTTAATTAAGATGAAAAAGATAATAGAAGTAAGAAATCTGAGGAAGGATTTCCATGTAGGCGAAGTTACCGTGCATGCGCTGAGAGGAGTAACGCTGGATATTGAAGAAGGCGAATTTGTGGCTATCATGGGGGCCAGCGGATCAGGGAAATCAACAATGTTAAATATTTTAGGGTGCTTGGATAAACCAACCTCAGGAGAATACATACTTGATGGAGTAGCTATGGCCAACATGACCAAAAATGAACTGGCTATCCTAAGAAACCGGAAACTGGGATTTGTATTTCAATCATACAACCTCCTTGCGCGAACAACCGCATTGGAAAATGTAGAGTTGCCTTTATTTTATAATTCTACCATTAAAGCAAAAGAACGCAGAGAATTGGCTATACATGCATTGGAATCGGTTGGGTTAGCTGACAGGATGCACCACATGCCCAATCAACTATCGGGAGGTCAACAACAAAGGGTTGCCATTGCCCGGTCACTGGTTAATGACCCGGTAGTGATTTTAGCCGATGAAGCCACCGGAAACCTTGATACCAGGACTTCGTTCGAAATTATGGCTCTTTTTCAGGAACTCAACAGCCGGGGTAAAACCATTGTTTTTGTTACACACGAAGCAGATATTGCACGGTTTACCGGTAGCAATCTCATTTTTAAGGATGGACATCTCATTCGTAAAGAAATTGTTACGGAGAAATACGATGCTCGCCAGGTATTAGCCGAATTGCCTGAAACAAATGGTTATGAATGATCTTAAAACGCAAACAAAATGAACTATTCTAATCTCATAAAAATTGCAATCAGTGCCCTGCTGCGAAATAAAATGAGGGCATTCCTAACCATGCTCGGGATCATTATTGGTGTTGCTTCGGTAATTACGATGTTAGCCATTGGTCAGGGTTCAAAAAAGAGTATTCAGGATCAGGTGTCGAATATGGGTTCGAACCTGTTGTTTATTATGCCTGCGGGCCAATTCCGTGGCGGGGTTCAATTGGGAAATACCAGTAGTAAAAGTTTAACGTTGGAAGATATTGATGCACTGCGTTCTCAAAGCACTGCAATCAGCAAAATATCTCCCGAGGTTCGCAGTAGCGGCCAAGTGATATATGGACATAAAAACGCCCCCTCCACTATTTACGGCAGCAATATAGAGTATCTCGATATCAAGAAAGTGTCAGTCAAGTCGGGTCGTGTTTTCACTGATGCTGAAATAAGATCGGCAGCAAAAGTATGTTTGATTGGGAAAACCGTAATTAAAAATGTTTTTGGTGAGAATGTAGATCCAACGGGTTACATCATTAGGTATAACAGTATTCCGCTTAAAATTATAGGTATCTTAACGGAGAAAGGTCAAAATACTTTTGGGCAGGATCAGGACGATTTGCTGATAGCGCCTTATACCACAGTACAAAAGCGTATTTTGGCCATTTCGTACATTCAGGGAATTTACCTCTCGGCGGTGAGCGAAGAAAAATCCCCAATAGCACAAGCGGAGATAGAGACTATTCTTCGTGCAAAGCACAAAATTAAAGCAGGCAACGACAGTGATTTTGATGTACGTTCACAGGAGGAATTAATTAAAACACTCAGCACGATTAGTAATGTACTTACTGCTTTATTAGGTGCCATAGCAGGGATATCATTGCTGGTAGGTGGCATTGGAATTATGAATATTATGTATGTTTCGGTAACCGAACGCACCCGTGAAATCGGTTTGCGCATGTCGATCGGTGGAAAGGGAATTGACATTCTCATGCAATTCTTAACCGAATCTATCCTACTGAGTGTTATTGGCGGTATTCTGGGAATACTCATAGGAGTGGGCGCTTCTGCAGCTATAGGAGGAATCATGAATTGGCCGGTGGTGGTGATGCCTCAGGCGGTAATTTTGGCTTTTCTTGTCTGTACTGTCATTGGGGTCTTTTTTGGATGGTATCCGGCTCGTAAAGCTGCCAGTCTTGATCCTATTGATGCGCTAAGGTACGAATAAGGTAAACTATCAGTTAATTTTTATAGCTTTGAGTAACAAAACTTTTTATCATGTCATTATTCTCAGGTAAAAATATAGCCATACTATTGCATATCGCGGCATGGACTGTTCTATTTCTGCTCCCTATTTATCTGGTCACATCAGAAATGAACAGGGACTTCTTTTTTATGCAAAGGGTTTACCTGCGCGCACTTATCTATGTGTTCATTTTTTATCTTAACTATTTTTGGCTCATCCCGAAAATACTTTTCAAAGGGAAAAAGTGGACTTACTATTTCACCATTGCGGCCATCATTATTGGATTTTATTTTGTGAATGAAGGTATCAATCATACTTTATTTATCAAGGAGGAAAATAGAACAAGGGAAGCTTTTGAAAAGATATCAAAAGACATGAAAATTCTAAAGCATCCCTGGAGATTCGATATCTATAATTATTTATTTACTTCTATACTGATTTCAGGCTTCAGTGTAGGCTTACGAACCACGGGCCGATTTCAGGAAAATGAAAAACAACGGAAAGACCTTGAAAAAGAAAAACTATCTTCTGAACTTGCCTTTTTAAAAAATCAGGTAAGCCCGCATTTTTTCTTTAATACGCTGAATAATATTTATTCCCTTACAGAAATAAATACCAAGGAGGCTCAAAATGCAATTTTGCAGCTATCAAAGCTTATGCGGTATCTCTTGTACGATTCGGAGAAAGGAGATACCAGGTTAAGCAGCGAAATAGGTTTCATGAAGAATTATATTGAACTGATGAAGCTTCGGCTTAGTGATAAAGTTTCTCTTACCTTTTCATTTCCCGAGAAATATAAGGATGTAGCTTTCCCTCCTTTGCTGTTCATTTCCTTTATCGAAAATGCGTTTAAACACGGGATAAGTTACCGTGAGGCATCATTCATCCAAATTGAATTAAACGTTGAAGATTGCAATCTCCATTTCTCATGCCGCAATAGTCTGGGAAGGAAAGTGGAACAGAACGATGATACAGGTATTGGTCTTGAAAATGTAAAGAAACGACTTTCGCTTTTATTTCCTGAAAAACATCACTTATCGATTATTCAAACTGACATATCTTTTGAAGTTGATTTAACAATCACTATTTCAAATAAATGATGATACAGTCCATAGCAATAGACGATGAACCATTGGCCTTACAATTGGTAACCGGATACATCAAAAAAACACCATTTTTGGAATTGGCCGGTGCATTTGACAATCCGTTAAGTGCCATGGAATTTTTGGAAAATAACCCGGTACAACTTATTTTTCTGGATATTCAGATGCCCGATTTATCAGGAACCGAATTTGCAAGGACACTCGAGGCAGACACTAAAATTATTTTTACCACCGCATACGAACAATATGCGCTTGAAGGCTTTCGACTGGAGGCCATAGATTATCTGTTGAAACCTTTTGGATACGAAGAATTTTTGGTTGCTGCCCAAAAAGCCCGTAAACTTATAGGTTTAGAACAGCAGTCAGTTGCTCAAATTGAGGCTAATAGCGAGTTTCTGTTCCTAAAATCGGACTACAAAATTCGCCGTATTAATTTCAATGATATTTTATACATCGAAGGACTCAAAGATTATATCAAGGTATATCTTCAAAATGAACCCAAACCAATTCTTTCCATTAGTACAATAAAGGCAGTTGAAGCGAAGTTGCCGGAGGCGAGGTTTATGCGCGTGCACCGTTCTTTTATTGTAAACCTGGAAAGGATCAACACCATCGACCGGTCACGTATCGTTTTCGGAAGTATATATATACCGGTAAGTGACCAATTTAAGGATAAATTTCAAACATTTCTGGATAAGAATTTTTTGTAAAAGTATAGAAAAGCTTTGCATCTCGGGGATGCAAAACTTTTAAGCTACTGACCTTTTTACGAATGCCTGTAAATATCCCAATCCAGATAGCTATCCACTGCTTCATTCAATATGTCCGCCACATTGCCTCGTACCATGGCAACATGGTGTTCAAAACCTTCTTTGCACATGAACTTAAGAAGTGTTTGAAGATTGTTAACTCGTGTAACAGCAATACCGCCATCCATGCCATACGCATCATCGGTAAATTCACCTTCCCCCAGGTATGATTTGATAGACCCAAAGGTGTCGTCGGTGGAAATACGGAAGTATGTCATGGGTCCGGCTTTAACCTTACCTTTTACAGCACCAAAGCAGTTTTCCTGTCCGAGGGTTGTACCTAAAACATCGAGATTGGCTATTTCCACTTCATTATCGAAGAAACTTTTTGGGTAATTGCTGCAATGCGTACAAACGCACATGTTACGATCGTTACCAAAGTTGTTGTTCCAATCGAGCAATGCTGATGGTTTTCCGGCAGCCAAAGCCAGCATATACATTGAAACTACTCCGGCAATATCCACCTCGCATGCGCACGGCAACATTTTCTCGCCCAACATACTCATTGAAAGACAGGTTGCACATCCATAGTTCTTTTGAATCGACTCCCAACACTGGATTGCAGCTGCATCAATTTCATTTTCTGCGATCCACTTTTCAATTGCCAATCCGAATTTGGCTTGTATGGTTATTTTATTCTCCTTGATATAGGAAGGAATTTTACCATATGTTTTTATTTCGGCCATTTTCAATTTAAGCGCACTAGCCTGATCGTCAATTCGGTTTGCTTCACCGAGTATTTCGGATAAGTCAACCGGAACGACTGTTATGCCGGAGGCCTGCAACAATTTTTCGCTGGCACGCATGGTCTGAAATGCACCCGGACGAGCTCCGATAGCTCCAATGCGGGCATGCTTTAATCCTCCTACTACGCGGCAAACAGATGCAAACCGTTGAAGATCTGTTCTGAATACATCACTATCAACTTTGCAGGTATGGTAGGTAGTATCTGTAAAGGGAATACCATACTGATAAAAATTATTACAAACCGAGAGTTTCCCACAGAATGAGTCGCGACGGCTTTTAACATCTACCTTATCGTTATCGTCGTCCTCAGCCTGCACCAAAATAGGTACTTTCAGTTCAGCATATTTAAGGGTATTTACAATTCCTAATTCGTCGCCAAAATTGGGGAGTGTAATAATAATACCATCTATAACAGCACGGTTTTGGCTGAACAACTCAGCGCATTTACGAGCATCATTAATGGTTTCAATTGCTCCGGTAGGTGTTACCTCAGCTGGAAGTATAACAGTGCCATAACCCATTTTTTCGAGTTCAGCGAGAATTTGTTTCCGACCTTCCTGCGCCAATTTAGAGTTAAAGATGTTTCGGGTTCCTACGATTACTCCAAATGTAAGTTTTTGTTTGTATGCCATGGTGGTATGAATTAAGTTTATTTATTTTTTGGATGAATGATCTCGTTCAATAATCCGAATCCCCTCCTATTTTCTAGGAGGGGTCCGGGGTGGTCATTTAAAATTGCAAGTACTATTTAAATATATCCTTGTTTTCAAATTTAACTACTATTATGTCAAGTGGTTAAGTTTCCCATAATTCTCGTCTTAGCGTTTTTAATTCTAGCTTTTTATGAATGTTTTCCGTCATCTATTTATTAGATCTTTATTTTACCACCCCAGGCCCCTCCTGGGAAACAGGAGGGGATCCTGATACCATCAGAATCCTTAATTAATTCAAGAACCTTTAATCAACCAATCCATCCACACATCCAACAATCCAACCAACAACTCCCATCAATCCTTCCTCTGCATCCTGTCAATAATCACTGCCAGTAGAATTACCAATCCTTTAATAACCTGCTGCCAAAAGGGAGAAACATTCAACAGCACCAATCCGTTATTTAAAACACCGATAATAAGTGCGCCAATTACTGTGCCCATGATGAAACCTTTGCCGCCGCTTAGCGATGTGCCGCCGATTACGACGGCTGCAATAGAATCGAGTTCATAACCCATTCCAGCATTTGGCTGTGCTGAATCCAAACGGGCGGTCACCAACAAACCTCCTATGCCGGCTAAAGCCCCAGCAATCAGATAAACTGTCATTTTAACGCGTTTAACATTCACTCCAGATAACAAAGCAGCTTTTTCGTTGCCTCCTATGGCATAAATATATCGGCCTGTGCGGGTCTTATTAATAAAAACTACGGATACACCAATTATTAGCAGAGAAATCCAAACGGGCATTGGAACTCCCAAAAACCAACCGGTTCCTAAGAAATTGAAGTTGTCGCCCAATTGAGTTATTGGAAAACCTTTGGTATACAGCATGGTAAAACCACGTGCAATGGTAAGCATGGCAAGGGTGGCAACAAAAGGCGGCACTTTAAATTTTGTTATCATCCAACCATTGAAACTGCCTAAAATTGCTCCGGCAACTATGGCAACCAGTATAACTCCGAAGAGTGTGAATCCGATAAATAAGTTTGCACCCTGCCATTCAATTCCATTCTTTATCAACCCAGCCGCTATAGCTCCTGTAAATGCGAGTATTGAACCTACAGATAAGTCGATACCCCCCGTAAGGATGACCATGGTCATTCCTATGGATATGCAAAGATTAACGGATATTTGCCGTGTAACATTAAAAAGATTATCGCGTGTCGCAAAATTATCCGATAGGATAGTCATTGCTAACACCATAAGCAATAAGGCGATGAGCGGTTGAAGAATAGAAAGGTTTATGTTGAGTTTTTTCATCGGTTCAAATTTATTTTTTTATGGTAAAGCAGCTTTTAATAATTTATCTTCACTAAATTCACTTCTGTTAAATTCGCCTGTTAGTTTCCCTTCACAAATGGTTAGGATCCGGTCCGAAATGGCCATAATTTCAGGGAGTTCGGACGATACTACTACTATTGCCATGCCCTGCAAGGCCAATTCATCCATCAGTTTATATATTTCGTTTTTGGCGTTAATATCGATGCCTCGTGTAGGTTCGTCTAAAAACAGAATTTTGGGCTTGGTTACCAACCATTTCGACAAAACCACTTTTTGCTGGTTACCTCCACTGAGTTTAACAGCGGCTTGTTTCGATGAATATGACTTTATGTTAAGTTTTTCGCGATATTCATCAGCCTGTTTTTGTTCTAATTTTTTACTCAATAACCCATATTTTACGACTTTATGCAATGAAGCTAAGCTGATATTTTCAGCAATATCCATTTCAAGCACAAGACCGTCGCTTTTTCGGTCTTCCGGGATGAGCGCAATCCCGGCACTTATAGCATCTGCAGGACTATTTATGGTTACATGATTGCCTTCAACCATGATATTTCCAATAGTTTTAGACGTATGCAGACCAACGATTGATTCTAATAATTCAGTGCGCCCGGCACCCATTAATCCATAAATTCCTAAAACTTCAGAGGCTTTTATTGAGAAAGAAATGCCGTTTAGCAATAGTTTACCACTTTTCTTATTGCTTTTTAAGGTTATTCCTTCAGCTTCGAATGTTACGGATCCTTTCGTATGTTCCCGTTTCACAAAAAAGTCCTTAGTATCTCGTCCCACCATAAGCTTCACAATTTCATTAACTGAAATATTCTGAACAGCAGATTCGCTAATAAAGCATCCATCGCGAAAAACAGTAACATAATCAGCCAACTGGGTGATTTCATTCATTTTATGGGTGATATAAACGATAGCTACGCCATTGGATGTTAGCGTTCTGATAAGTTTGAAAAGGTTGGCAGTTTCATTTTCTGACAATGCAGATGTGGGCTCATCCATAATGAGAATCCGGGAATTAAAAGATAACGCTTTGCCAATTTCTACAATTTGTTGTTGCCCAACCCTAAGCGAGGATATTTTTTGTTTTACATCAGTATAAAATTCTAACTTTTGTAGGATTGCTGAAGCATTGCTTTCCATTCGCTTAAAATCTATTAAGCCCAACTTGTTTAATGGTTCGCGGCCTAAAAAAATATTTTCTGCTATGGATAACCCGGGTACTAGCTGCAATTCCTGGTGAATCATTGATATTCCCG
>WSSedL1CaDRAFT_10001387_pt1 | contig 14187 bp, 14 predicted proteins | sample WetSurSL1Cattail_FD_9464 | JGI IMG/M metagenome (IMG submission 9464)
TATTGACGGCCTGCTGGAAGGCATAGAAGTGCGGTGCAATGTAGATTTCCTCGCAAACAAGGAATATTACGAATCCTTGGCCGATAAAATTGTCTTCACCGGAGCTATCGATGAGTTCTATGGCTTTCAGTTTGGCAAATTAGCCTACCGCACCATCTCTTTCGAGACCGAAATCCATGATACGCCTAATTTTCAAGGAAATGCGGTCGTTAATTACACCGAAAAAGAAATCCCATTCACCCGGATCATCGAACACAAACATTTCGAAATGTTTGGAGATGAAGTAGAAGCTTGCCCCAAAACAGTAGTATCGAAAGAATTTTCCACCGAATGGAAAGACGGCATGGAGCCCTACTATCCCATCAACGACGAAGAAAACAACTCGTTGTACGAAAAGTATAAGGCCCTCGCCGATGCTGAACCAAGATATATCTTTGGGGGAAGGCTAGCCGAATACAAATATTACGACATGCACAAGATTGTGGAGCTGGCGTTGGAAAGAAGTGCAGTCGAAGGATTGGTATATGTGTGACATAGCCCCGCAGAGGCGACAGGTATATAACCGGATGTGCAGTGCAGTGGAACTTCCGGGTATCAGCGGACACATAAGTGGTGCCAAAAAGTTTTAAAAAAAGAAAACCATTCCCCTAACATTTAATTTATCATAAAATTATCGACTAAATGTCAGCAGAATTTACGTTATTTGCATTCGAAAAAGAATCTAAAGCACACAATACAGTCTTTTGGATACTCTGAGTGGAGAAAGGTAATCGGCATAAAACGGATAAAGTAGAAGAAAGATCTCATCAAGAAAACAAACGAAACCATTAAGCAAATTAGATTAACTACCTTTAAATTTTATACTTATGTCGATACCTTATAAAGTTGTGCAAAGAGGGCAACCCGGAGTTGCCGGAGGAGGCGTCAAGAAATTGTACGCCGCAGTAGTAACCACAGGCGAAACCACCATCGATGAGCTAACCAAGGACATTGAGAAATTCAGTGCCCTTTCCGAAGCCGATATCCGTGGTGTGATTATTGCCTTAGAAAATGTGATACAAAACAAACTGGCTGAAGGCAAGATTGTCCGTCTGGAAAAACTTGGCTCGCTCTATCCCGCGCTCTCAAGCAAAGGGGTTGAGACCGAAGCCCAGGTGACGCAGGCAATTATCAAAAGCCTCCGTAAACTATCGACCCGGAGATCTAACGACCGCGATCAATGCTGCCGGATTTAAGAAAGTGCAATAGATTGATTTCGGTCTAAACTCGTAAAGATACCGGGCATTTTTCTTCTTCGTTTGTATGCCGGGGATCTTTCACCGAAAAGCACGTGTGCTTTTGGTAAAAAGATGCAGTGGTTTGGGGGAAAAGAAGGTGTGACCTAGGGCGTGAAATAGACAAGATTATTAATGATAAATATTTATAAGAAAATGAGTAAAAGTCCGAGGATAAAAATACTGGTAGCACATCATAAACCCGGATATATTTTTGAAAATGATATATTTCTTCCGATTCAAGTGGGCAAAGCTGTTTCCAATGTCGATTTGGGTATTCAAGGGGATGATACAGAGGATAATATATCTCATTTAAATCCGTATTATTGTGAGTTAACTGCAATTTATTGGGCTTGGAAAAACTTGGATGCCGATTACTATGGATTGAATCATTATAGGAGATATTTTACGGATAGCAAACCTTCCATCTTTGACAATAAATTTATATACAATAAGTTATTATCTTCCGTACTCAAAAAAAGAAAAATAATATGTAGAGTTGAAGAAGTTGGAATGAATGTGAAAATACTAAATGAAAAACTTAATTACGTTAGCGAACGAATAAATTCTTTGATACAAAACGGGATAATAATTATTTCTCCAACACGCACATATTTGGGAAACATGACTGTTGAAAGTTATTTCTCAGACATATTGGGAGAAAGACATATAAAACCTCTCATAGAGATCATTCGTTTAGAATTTCCATATTTAATGGAAACACTCTCTCAAACACTTTCTTCAAACTTTATTTATGCCACAAATATATTTGTAATGAAAAAAGCCCTATTTTTTGAATATAGCAATATCTTATTTAAGGTACTAGATCTTCACATTAAGAGTGAAAATAAGAGTTTCGGAAATCTTGAATCTTATGATCGAATTAGTGGTTATATGGGTGAATTAATTACGAATTTATTTATTCAATATTGCTCATCAAAAGGAATATTGCATAAAGAAGAATATCTGATGTTCATTAAATAAGAAAAGAATAATGATTAGGCTTCTTATCTCGAATATTAAATGGAAGATTTGTTTTTTTTATAAGAATAAAAAGAATAAATGGTTATGGAGAAAACGTAATATTCATAATTATACGACTATTGCATTCGTAGAAGATATTTCCAAGATAAAGGTGGGAATTGGAACATATGGAATACTAAATGTTTATACATATTCTGACCAAGAAGAATTTCTGGATATAGGTAATTATGTAAGTATAGCCAGTGGGGTTACTTTTATCTTGGGAGGAAACCACCAGATAGATACATTTTCATCTTATCCTATCCAATCTTATTTTATAGGACCTTTTCATCCAATGGATTCTCAAACAAAAGGTACTATAGTGATTGAAGATGAAGTTTGGATTGGTGCAAATGCCACTATTCTCTCAGGAGTAACTGTTGGGATGGGGGCAATCATAGCTGCAGGAAGTCTTGTGGTAAATAATGTTCCAGCTTTTGCTATAGTGGCAGGAAATCCTGCAAAAATTATAAAATGGAGGATATCGGAAGAGTTAATACCTCTTAGGAAAAGTATAAAACTCTCAGAAATCGCCCTCCAAAAGGTAAAAGATAATATAGATCTATTTTATAAGCCGTTAGATAAAGATACATTATTGAAAATATTAGATTTAAGAAGCAATGAATAATAATATTGCTATAATTATTCCAGCTTATCGGGCTCAGTTCTTCAATCAAACGTTAGATTCGTTGGCCTCTCAAACTGATAAAAGATTTAATGCCTATATAGGAGATGACGATAGTCCGGAAGATCTATATAAGATAGTTGAGAAATATGAAACTCGATTAAATATTCGGTATAAGAAGTTTGATAAGAATTTAGGAGGAAGAGATTTAGTTGCCCAGTGGAACAGATGTCTTTCAATGATGCAAGATGAAGAATGGTTTATCATGTTTTCGGATGATGATATAATGGAATCTACATGCATCGAAAAGCTGAAATTGGCTATTCAAATCTCTGATTATGACGTTTATCACTTTGATATAAAGATTATAGATGAAAACAATGTAGTCTTTGAAGAACCAGCTCTTTTCCCTCAAATAATTTCTTCCGAATTGTTCTTTCAAAAATTATATACATATCAACTGAATGTTAGAATGCCTGAATTTATATTCCGAAAATCACATTTTCTTAAAACAGGAGGGTTTGTCGAATTCCCTTTGGCTATGAGAACAGACAACGCTACTGTTATACAATGTGCTATTCAAAAGGGAATATATACGATACAGGATTCTTTTGTATATTGGAGATACAGTGGGTCGAATACCTCTGGAGCAAGACAAAGTGAAGAAAAAACACTGTTGAAATTTGGCTCTTTGATTGCATTTTTTAATTGGACGGGTACATTCTTTGCAGGTAAGGGGAAAGCAAATCCTATGTCGCCAACTGAAATTATTTTCTATCTTTTTAAAGAATGTTTGATAAACAGTAAAGCTGTGCATTTCAAATTTTGGAGGTTCCCTTTGTTGAAATGTCATACAGTTGCGCGAAATCGGAAATTAATCCCATTCGTTTTTTTTAAAGTCATTTTATCTAAGTTACAAAGGAAAGATGAAAATCGTTGTTGACGCTCGAACATTAATAGGGGAAATAGCAGGTGTCGCTAACTTTTTGAAATTAGCGATCTTATCTCTATCTAAGCATAAAGATATTGATATTATATTATTGAGCCCAATTAGATTAAATGAATCTTTAGACGATAAGTTTCCCTCTAATGTGAAAACCTATATTTGTCCCTTATTGGGAATAAGAAGGCTGCCTAAGTTGATTTGGCTTATGGTAATGATGCCATTGCTTGTTCGTAAACATAAAGCCGATGTCTATTATTCTCCCACACCATCTATTCCATACGGATTGCCTAAAAAAATATGTAAGTTGGTAACCGTTCACGATGTGGTTAACGTCGAATTTCCTGAAACAATGACTTGGAACAATAAAATAAGTAATCAAATTATTTTTAAGAGATCAATCACGAGCGCTGATTTATTATGGGCAAATTCGCATTATACAAAAGGTAAGATCGAAGAATATTTCCCCAAACGTGTGTCTTCTACTATTTTTGTGGGTTGTTCCATTGATACTGATATTTTCCATCCATTAGACTTATCTCCAAGTAAGGAAAAAGAACTTAAAAATCATTTTGGAATAACAAAAAACTTTATATTGTTTGTAGGCTCATTGGAACCTCGAAAGAACTTACAATTCTTGTTGTCTCTTGTTCCCGAACTTTATGCAAGACATCATTTACAACTCGTTATTGTTGGAGCCAAAGGCTGGAAAAATTCAGAAATCTATGAGGTTATTGAATCAGCGTCATATCCTGGAGAATCGACTATTTTTACAGGATTTGTTTCCAATGAAGAATTGGTTAAATTATATAACTTAGCGGAATGTTTTGTTTCCACATCGTTGAATGAAGGCTTTGGTATGCCGCAGTTGGAGGCTCTCATGTGTGGATGTCCTGTGGTGACAGCTCACAATTCGGCTATGATAGAGGTCGTGTCTGGTTTTGGTTCAACTGTTGTTGGATGGAATCCTAAAGCGTGGATCGAAGCTATAATCAGTCAATTAAAAAACCGAGAAACCAATATCGATGTTTTGAAGAGGAAATATAGCTGGGATGAAATTGTAGATGAATTATTAAGAGTATTAGAATTTAAAAGAAGATAAGATTATGTCCATTGATTTATTCGGGATTATATGGTTCTTTGTGTGTGCTGTTTCAATGTTTGGAAATATCAGATATATTTCTTCAGTCCTGATTTTTTCCGCCATATTCCAGACCAGTACAGCCATTTCTTTTGGTAGCTTGGAATTCTCCCCTTTTTTGGTGGCTGAATTATTCTTTTTAGTAAAAGCAATACCATTATTTCTTTTTTCAGCGAAAAAAATTATTATACCTAAGTGGGGAAAATGGCTTTTATGGTTTTCTCTTTATGCAATAATTGCAACTGTTCTTAATCCGTATTTTTTCGAAGGAATAAAGGTGCTGACTCCAAGTCTTGGAATTGATGATAGTGTGATCAGAGGGGGAAGTCGCTTAGTATTCTCTAATTCAAATATTGCTCAAATTGTCTTATTGGTAATTAATGTATTAACTGTTTATTTTGTATATTTAAACCGTAAAAAAATAGAATTCTCATTCTTATTTAATTCTTTTATTATAAGCATATATATAATTCTTTTATTGGGATTTTGGCGATATGCTTCTGTTTATTTGCACATTCCTTTTCCAACCATTTTTTTTGATAACAATCAGGGGCATGCCATTCTGGCAAGTGCCATTGTTGAGAATAGAGTTCGATTTACGGCAAATTTTTTGGAGGCTTCTTCTGCAGGACAGTTTCTTTCAGCGCTTGTGATCTCTTTGCTCTTATTGAAAAGTAAGAGATACTACACGCTAATGATTCTTGCTCTTCTGGGGCTGATACTCACGCTTTCCGGTGCGGGTTATGTGGGGCTGATAATGGGTTTCATTATTTGGGGCATAAGATCGAATTATAAACAATTGATCCGAATTCTTGCCGTAGGCTTGTTGATTGTTTTGGTCTTATATGTCTCTAATTATTTGGACTTGTTTTATAATATCTTAATCACAAAATCGGGAACTGATTCGGGGATAAATCGGAGTGCTTCCAATTTTTTTTCTTGGAAAATTTGTTTGGACACATATATGTTTGGTGCCGGATTAGGGAGCTCGAGGTGTTCCAGCTTTCTTTTTAATTTGTTGGCGACAGTCGGCTTATTGGGGACTATGCTATATTATTTGTTCCTAATTCAGCCGTTAAGAATTTTGTATCAATATAGAAAAGAGGATCGGCGAATTGATTTTATCTTTATGTTTGGTATTCTATATTCCATAAATCAGATTGTTTCTGCACCTGATTTAAGCAATCAATATTTATGGGTTTGGTTGTTTCTATTTGCGTCAATATCTCCATCTAAGACAATAAAACAAGTTGAATAATTAGATGACGTTTTAAAGAAATTTTGTGAACAACCCTTATGAAGAATAACGGAAAAATAAGAACTTATGAAAATATACATTCAATTACCTCCTGGATTATTTATTGAAGATTGGACAGAAGAGTATGTAGCCGGTAAGATTTTTGGTTTAAATGAAGAGTCACCCTATGGCTATAAGCGCATCGAAGAATACGGGCATCAAGTTTCGTTTTCGGACGGCTCTGGAAATAGTTTGTTCAGCCGGATAATCAGGAAATTCACAGGGTTGAATTTAGTTGCTGTTTTAAAGAATAGAAAAAGCATATTTAATGCAGATGTCGTTTGGACACACCTTGAGACTGATGCGTTTGGGGTTGCATTTTTATCCTTTCTGTATCATCGGAAAATAAATATTTTAGGACAATCAGTTTGGCTAATCGATCAATGGAACGATTATTCCTTTTTGAAACGGTGGATCTATAAATCATTAGTTATGAGAATTAATATATTGACCTTCCATTCACCGTTGAATGAGAATGCTGCAAAAGAATTATTCTCTAATTCTATGACTGGTATCGTTAAGTTTGGAATATCTTCAGAATCTAAGATAGAAGTAAGAACGGATAAATTGTCGGATAGAAATCAACTGAATATTGTTTCGATGGGGAACGATATGCATCGAGACTGGAAATCACTCGTAAGAGAAATAAAAGACAAACAAGGGGTTACCCTTACTATTTTATCCTCCAAGATTGCCCCGTCTCTTATTGAAAACATAAATAATATCAAGATTAGACGATTTGATAATAATAATGATTATCTGTCATTCCTTCAATCTTGTGACCTGATGATTATACCTTTAAAGCCCAATTGGCATGCAAGCGGCTTAACGGCTATACAAGAGGCTATAATTTTAGGTATTCCGGTGGTCGCAACGAATGTTGGTGGTCTTGATTATTATTTCGATGATTCGATGCTTACATTTTACAATGAACCATCTGAGTTGGAACTTATATTGAGTGATGTTTCTCTAAATTATGATTCATATTTGGAAAAGTCAAGAAATGCTCAAAAAGAATTGGATAAAAGAAAAATAGGATGTCGCTATTATATTGAAGAACAAATAGAATTATCAAAAAAAATACTAAATGAAAAATTATAGTATAAAAATTACGGCCTTATTATTCTTTTCTTTTCAGCAAGGATATAATTGTATTTTTGCACAAAAGAATGATTTACAGTGTCAAAATAAAAGCGCAATTAAATACCGTTAGCAAGACGACTACAATTTTCGGTTATCAATTTTAGATCAGCTGATATGAATTGTCGTTTCTAAATAAGCAAAATGAAATGGAAAATAGAAAAACAATATATATCAATGCCCGATTCTTAACTCAACCTATTACCGGAGTCCAACGTTATGGCATTGAAATTTCTTTGGGCTTAAAAAAGCTCTTGGGAAATGAAGTCGTCTTTGTGACATCACAGAATGTTATTCATAAAGATATTGCAGAAGCTCTCGAAGCAGAGGTTATTGGCAAAAGAATTGGTCATTATTGGGAGCAATTTGATTTACCAAGATATTTAAAGGCAAAAGGTTGTCCTTTACTTTTGAATCTGGCAAATACAGCCCCAATTTTCTATAAGAATAAGATTTCCACCATTCATGATGTTGCATTTCGAGTATATCCAAAAATATATTCAAGGCAATTCTTGTGGTTTTATCGCGTTTTGATTCCACGCGTTCTTTCGTCTTCAAAGCACATCATAACAGTCAGTGAATTTTCAAAAAAAGAGATTCAGAAATATTATAATGTAGATGAAAGCAAGATATCGGTGATTTACAATGCTGTCAGTGAAAATTTTACAGAGAAGAAAAATGGTACACTTTCTAAAGAGAAATATTTTTTAGCAGTATCATCTCTTAACGAACGTAAAAATTTTCAATTAATTTTGTATGCGTTTAATGAACTAAAGCAATCTTATCCTGAATATAGCTTGTATATTATTGGAGATTTAAAAAACAGAAGTTTTGAAACGCTATATATCGAAAACTATGCGTCTGAGCAAATTAAATTTCTTGGTCGTGCCAGCGATGTTCAACTTGTAGAATATTATAGCAATGCTTATGCTTTCTTATATCCTTCTTTTTATGAAGGATTTGGAATTCCTCCTTTGGAAGCTCAGGCTTGTGGTTGTCCTATCATTGTATCAAATGCTAGTTGCTTACCCGAAATATTTGTTGATAGTGCTTTATATTGCGACCCATTTTCGATAAAAAGTTTGGGAAATAAAATGATTGAATTAATAACAAAACAACAAATCCGGAGTATTCTGATTGCAAAAGGTTTTCGGAATGTTGAAAGATTTTCCTGGGAAAGAAGTTGTGAATTGTTAAAAATTATTTTAAAAAAGTAAAAATATTCATCAATAGTTTACTCTTTTAATCATAAAGCACTTTTGATTATATGGATGTCGTAAGTAAAAAATATTTTATCTATAATAAATTATTATATGGCTATTAAAGAAAAAGGGAATATTTATTTCCATAAAATGGATAGATTTATTGGTATTCCAGTTACATGGTTGTTAGGTGTTTTTAAAATTAGAAAGAATACCCTTCCAAAAACAATAAAAGAAATCGCTATTTTAAGTATTGTGTCGATTGGGGATAATGTGATTTTATCTGCAGCTATACAAGATATAAAAAAAGAACATAAAGATTCAATAATTACGATTTTTACAGGAAGTACAAACTTTAGCTTGGTAAAAATGATTCCCGGCATTGACAAAATTGTAAAATTAAAAGCTGTTAATCCTTTTCAGACAATTTCGATGATAAAGAAATTGCCCAGGTACGATATTTTAATTGATATTAGTTCATGGGCGAGAATTGGGGCGATTTATAGCACATTTTTTAAAGCCCATTACAAAATAGGATTTAAGACTGAAAGTCAATACAGACATTATACTTATGACAAAACAATAGAGCATTCTCCATATATACATGAATTGGAGAATTATAGGTTATTGATTTCTCCTTTTGTGAAAAATGCGAATTCATTCCCGAGATTAGATGTTGAAAAATCAGAAAAGGTTGATGCAAAAGTAAAAAATAAAGTTTATTGTATTATTCACCCATGGTCTGCCGGACTAAGAAAGTTGGATAAACAGTGGAAAACTGAAAATTGGGTAAAGTTATGTAATTATATTGCAAAAGATTTTGATCAAATTATAATAACTGGAGGACCTTCAGACGTAGATGATTCAAACGATCTATTAAATCAGGTAAAGAAATCCAACGAATTTATTCCTATTGTTTCTTCTGCAGGACAATTTTCTATTCAGGAAACTTCAAGATTAATATCTTTGTCGAGTTTTGTTTTTTGTGTTGATACCGGAATATCCCATGTTGCTGCAGCTTTAAATAAGCAGCTTGTTTGTTTACAAGGACCTGCTAACTCTATACGTTGGAGACCTTATAGTGATAAAGCGGTTGTTATCAACCCTTCTTCAGGATTTTACGGATATATTAGTCTTGGATTTGAGAAATCTCCGGATAATACTAATTGTATGGAGAATGTTAGTGTTAAAGACGTAATTGAAGCATATAATAAATATACAAAAACAATATTTTTGAAAAGTTGTGAAAAGGAATAAAACAATAATTGTAACCGGTGCTGCCGGCTTTATCGCCTCTTGCATGGTACAATATTTTAATGAAAAAGGGTATGCCAACCTTATTTTGGTAGATAATTTCGACATAGAAACCAAACGGAAAAATTGGGAAAGTAAAAAATATGCGACACTTGTTCCCCGTGCGGAATTGTTTGATTGGCTGGAAAAGAATAAACCGAATATTGATGCCATTATACACTTGGGTGCAAAGACCGACACCACGGAGTTTGACTATTCAATACATGAGAAGTTAAATGTTCGTTACACTCAGAGCCTTTGGAAATATTGTGTGGCAACAGGCACTCCGCTTATTTATGCATCATCGGCTGCCACTTATGGAAATGGCGAATTCGGATATAAGGATGACGACCAATTGGCTTTCCAATTAAGACCTCTTAATCCTTACGGAATAAGCAAAAATGAGTTTGATAAATGGGCGTTGATACAAAATGAAAAACCTGGATCTTGGACAGGATTGAAATTTTTTAACGTGTATGGTCCGAATGAATACCACAAGGGACGGATGGCAAGCGTTATTGTGCACTCGGTGAAGCAAATTAAAGAAACCGGATTTGTAAAGTTGTTTAGAAGTCATCGTCCAGATTATAAAGATGGGGAACAATTGCGCGACTTTGTCTATGTAAAAGACCTGATTAAGGTGATATTTTGGATGATGGAGCAAATGATTGACAAAACTTGGGCTACTGATAGCAATGGTTTATATAATATAGGAACCGGTAAGGCAAGAGCCTTTTATGATTTGGCGACTGCTACTTTTCACGGATTGAATCTTGTTCCGGATATCCGTTTTATTGATATGCCGGAGGATATTCGTGACAAATATCAATATTTTACGGAAGCAGATATGACAAAACTACATTCTGTCGGTTATACCACTCCGTTTTATTCTTTGGAAGAAGGTGTGGAGGATTACGTCCGTAACTATTTGGATAAAGGTTTATATTACTAACAGACTTTTTATATTATGCACAAACTACTGAATACAATTTTTAAAGAACATATTTCGGTTGCGGAATTGACTCTGTCAGTCCTTTCCGAAAGAATTGAAGATACTGGGAGGATAATTTGTAAAGCTCTAAAAAATGGGAATAAAATTTTCTTGTTTGGCAATGGTGGAAGTGCCGGAGATGCACAACATATTGCGGCGGAACTTATGGGAAGATTTTTAAAAGAGCGAAGAGGATTGCCAGCTATTGCTCTAACAACGGACACATCTGTATTGACGGCAATAAGTAACGATTATGGCTATGGGCATGTATTCAGAAGACAGGTGGAGGCTTTAGCCGCAGGAGGAGATGTTCTCATCGGAATTTCCACAAGTGGAAATAGTGAGAATGTGGTATTGGCTCTTAACGAAGGGAAAAAACTCGGTTGCCATCTGATTGGACTAAGTGGACGTGATGGAGGAATCATGAATGAAGTCTGCGATATCAATTTGGTTGTTCCCTCAAAAGTTACCGCCCGTATTCAAGAGATGCACATTACAATTGGCCACATTCTGTGTGAGTTGGTTGATAATGAGATAATAAAATGATCGTGTAATTGTGTAACCATGTGGTCGTTTGGGGAATAAATAATGGATTTACGACTTAACGAATTCACCGTTTAACCGTTAGTTTTATAAGATGCAGAAAGCGATATTTTTAGATCGAGATGGGACAATTAATGTTGATCGTGGCTATGTTTATAAATTTGAGGATTTGGAATTTATTCAAGGTGTTGAATCTTCCTTAAAAATGTTGCAGAGTGCAGGATATTTATTCATAATCATTACCAATCAATCGGGAGTTGGAAGAGGATATTTCAGTGAAGCGGATGCTCATAAATTCAATCGGTATTTGATTGACGAATTGCAGAAAAAAACAGTAACAATAACCGATGTTTTTATGTGCTCTCATGCTCCTGAAGACAAATGTGATTGTCGAAAACCTTCCCCCAAACTTATTCTTGAGGCGATTGAAAAATACGACATAGATGCTTCGGGTTCTTTTATGTTAGGTGATAAGCAAAGCGATGTGGATTGTGGTCGTAATGCAGGAGTTAAGTCATATCTTATAGATGAACAACGTAACATTGAGTATTGGACGAAACGAATTCTTAACAAACAATTATGACAACATTATTTCCGGAAAATAATACGGTTCTCGTTATTGGTGATGCTATATTGGATATTTACCATTTTGGCAGGGTTGATAGAATCTCGCCTGAAGCACCGGTACCGATTGTCCAGGTGGTGAAAACAGAAAGAAAGCTAGGTGGCGCAGCGAATGTTGCAAATAATATTAGCAAATTAAGAAATGATACTATTTTGCTTGGATATTCGGGGCAAGATCACAATGCTGCAAGCATGAAGGAGCTTTTAGAATTATATGGCATTAAATACAACTTGGTGGTAACTGAACAGCCTACAATCACGAAGGTGAGAGTAATTTCTGGCGTTCAGCAGATCGTGAGGGTTGATTTTGAAGAAATATACAAAATTAGTGATGAAACAGAAAAAATTCAACGGGCATATATTGACAAAAATATAGATGCATGTGGAACAATTATTCTTTCTGACTATGGGAAAGGCTCTGTTACAAGCGAATTGAGTAAATATGTTATTGAAACAGCGAATAAGTCTGGTAAAATTATCATAGTTGATCCTAAAGGTTCTGATTGGGAGAAATATCGGAAAGCAACCATAATAACTCCAAACGTAAAGGAATTGGGAGATGTGGTTGGTCATCGAATTGAGAATGAAGATGATGAAATAGTGGAAGCCGGAAGAGTAATTCAACGAAAATATGAGATAAAATATTTATTAGTTACCAGATCTGAAAAAGGGATGACGTTTTTCGACACCGATTCAGTTCACCATGTTAGAATCACTGCTACAGAAGTGTTTGATGTCTCGGGGGCTGGTGATACGGTTGTTGCTACTCTCGCAACGGGACTTTCTTCGGGATATTGCTGGATCGATGCAGTGAAAATGGCCAATAAGGCCGCAGGAATCGTTGTTAGCAAAATCGGGACAGAACCAATAACTTATGGAGAATTGGAAAAATCAATTGCCGGATTCCAAGAAGAAAACAAGATAATCTCTCAAGACAAAATTGAAAAGCTTGGCACAAAACTTCGGGATGAAGGCAAAAAAATTGTCTTCACCAATGGGTGTTTCGACATAATACACAAGGGGCATATCAAATATCTCCAACAAGCAAAAAAATTAGGTGATGTCTTAATTGTAGGTTTAAATAGCGACAAATCAATAAAGCGGCTAAAAGGACTTGAAAGACCTATCAAGAAGGAAGATGAAAGATCTTTGATACTAAGTGCTTTGGAGTTTATTGATTACGTTGTTATCTTTGATGAAGACACCCCATTTAACACTATTAGATCAATTCAGCCTGATATTTTAGCCAAAGGTGGCGACTATAAAATTGAAGATGTTGTTGGCCGAGAATTCGCCAAGGAAACTGTGCTGATTTCATTCGTAGAAGGCTATTCAACAACATCTACTATTAATAAGATGAAAGAATTAGATTAATCAGAATTTTAAATAATATGTCCTCCCTTATTTTCGGAGGTTCCGGATTTATCGGCACCCACTTGGTAAACCTGCTGCACGAGCAATATCCAGCGGCAAAAATCTACAACTTGGATATTGAGGAAAGCAACCACGGTGGTAAATCCACCTTCGTGCATTGCGATGTGCGGAAGAAAATCGAATTGGATGTTCCACTATCTGCCGAAGATGTGATCTTCAATTTTTCGGCTGTGCACCGCACTCCCGGCCATCCCGACCGCGACTATTTCGAAACCAATATACGTGGTGCAGAGCATGTGACCGACTTTGCTGAAAAGCATGACATACGGAAAATCGTTTTCACTTCCTCCATTGCTCCTTATGGCGCTTCCGAAGAGTTGAAAGAAGAAACAACCCTCACCACACCCAATACGCCTTACGGTATATCCAAATTGGTCGCGGAAAAGATACACGGCATTTGGCAAGCAAAGAATCAGCAAGAACGGCAGTTGACGATTGTTCGTCCAGGTGTGGTGTTCGGGACGGGCGAGAATGGCAATTTCACCCGCCTCTACTGGGGAATTAGATGCCGCAGATTCTTCTATCCCGGGCGCAAGGATACGATCAAGGCATGCATCTATGTGAAGGAGTTGGTGCGCTTTATGCTTTACCGATTGGAACATCATCAGGAGGGGGTAGAATTATATAATTGTACGTATGAACCTGCATTCACCATTG
>WSSedL1CaDRAFT_10001388_pt1 | contig 14187 bp, 12 predicted proteins | sample WetSurSL1Cattail_FD_9464 | JGI IMG/M metagenome (IMG submission 9464)
CCAACGCACCAGAACACATTCTGGGGGTGGTCAACCTGCGTGGCGTGATCGTGCCCATTGTGGACATGCGCATCAAGTTCAAGCTCAGCGCGGTGAATTACGACAGTTTCACCGTGGTGATTGTTCTGAACATTGGCACCCGGGTGGTCGGCATGGTGGTCGATGGTGTGTCGGACGTCATCACCCTGAGCCCGCAGCAACTGCGCCCGGTGCCCGAACTGTCTTCGGCCATTGGCAGCGATCACTTGCTGGCCATTGGCTCACTGGCGGATCGCATGCTGATCCTGATCGATATTGAAAAACTCATGTCCAGTGCGGACTTGGGTCTGGTTTCATCCGTGGCTTGATAGAGAAACAATAACTTGGAACATCGTATGAATAATTTAACAGTTCGCGCAAAGCTGACCTGGTCGTTTGGCGGCCTGGCTTTGATGATTTTGCTGGTTTCGGGGTTCGCCACGAAAATGCTCAGTGACGCCAACAGCCGTTTTGACAACTACATCAACGGCGTCAACGCACGTACCTTGCTGGTGGCAGGTGTGCAGCAAGCTGTGGATGCTCGCGCTGTTGCTGCACGTAATCTGGTGTTGGTCTCAAGCCCAGAAGATCTGGCGATTGAAAAAGACAAGGTCCTTCAAGCCCACAAAGACGTGACAGAGCGCATGTCCAAGCTGAAAAGTTTGGCCCAAGCGCCAGATGTTCTAGACGAGGCGCGACGCTTGGTTGCAGAGATGGACAAAATTGAACAGGCCTATGCCCCTGTAGCCATGGGCATTGTTGACTTGGCACTCAACAACCAGCGTGAAGCTGCCATCACGAAAATGAATACCGAATGCCGTCCCCTTTTGGCTGCTTTGGCTAAGGCGGCAGCCAATTTCGCGGAGTTCACGGCAGCGCGCTCTGAGCAGTTGGTGGAAGAGTCGGCGTCGCTCTACATCGCGCAACGCAATATTCTGATCGGTGTTTGTATTCTTGTGTTTGGTTTGGCTGTGTTGGCCGGTGTCTTGATTACCCGTAGCTTGACCCGTGCACTTGGTGCTGAGCCGGCCGATCTGAGTCGTGCAGCCGGTCGCGTGGCTGACGGTGATTTGAGTGTTTCTTTGCAAGTTCGCAGTGGTGACGTCTCCAGTGTGATGGCTGCCATGGCCCGTATGCAAACCGCTTTGATTGGGGTGGTTTCCTCGGTGCGTGTGGGTTCTGAATCCGTCTCCACCGCCAGTTCTGAGATCGCCCAAGGTAACCAGGACCTTTCCAGCCGCACCGAATCCCAGGCCAGCGCGTTGCAAGAAACAGCAGCCTCCATGGAAGAACTCTCCTCCACCGTCAAACAAAACGCCGACAACGCGCGCCAGGCCAACCAACTGGCGATGAGCGCCAGCAGCGTGGCGATACAAGGTGGAGAAGTGGTAGCCCAGGTGGTAGACACCATGAAAGGCATCAATGAGGCCAGCCGCAAGATCAGCGACATCATCAGTGTGATTGATGGCATTGCCTTTCAAACCAACATCCTGGCTCTGAACGCAGCCGTCGAAGCCGCCCGTGCCGGTGAACAAGGTCGTGGGTTTGCGGTCGTGGCCACTGAGGTTCGCTCTTTGGCTGGGCGCAGTGCCGACGCAGCCAAAGAAATCAAAGTCCTGATCAGCAACAGCGTCGAGCGGGTCGAACAAGGCACCGCCTTGGTCGATCGGGCGGGCACCACCATGACCGAGGTGGTGAGTTCCATCAGACGTGTGACCGACCTGATGGGCGAAATCAGCGCGGCCAGCCATGAACAAAGCCAAGGGGTGAGCCAAGTGGGTGAGGCAGTGACACAGATGGACCAGGTCACTCAGCAAAACGCGGCCTTGGTCGAAGAGATGGCGGCTGCAGCGAGCAGCCTGAGATCTCAGGCGCAGGAGCTGGTGAGCACGGTGGCGGTGTTCAAGTTGGGGGCGGGGCATGAGGGTAGTTTTTCTGCACCCTCGGCACCCGCTGCACGTACCAAAACAGTGGTCAATGCCCCCAAACCGTTTGCACCGAGCAAGAAGCTGGCAACCAAGGCCACACACAAACCCACCGCGTTGAGCCATGACAGCAGCGCCAAGGCGGGCAATGAAGAGTGGGAGAGCTTCTGATTGACTCAGGGGCTTGCCCCGACACACAGTGAATTCAGAAGCTCACCTCGATGTGCATCAGGCTTGCAACGGGTTTGCCATCCCTGAGTCCCGGCTCAAACCGGGCTTGTTTGAATCGACCCATCACCCGATTGGTGAACCAGTCCGGCGCATCGATGATCTCAATGTCAATCTTGGTGACTTCTCCCTCTTTGTTGATCCATAACAGCAATTGCAAACGGCCAGGTATGTCAGGAGCCTCAATATCTTGCAGGTTGATGTTGCTGGTTGATTTTGCTGTGCGCGAAAGAAACTCCGGCGGTAGGTAACCGTCATCTGAGTCTTGGGATTGCGCCGTGTCCGCTGGCTGATTCGGGGCTACCGCCTTCTCCGAAACAGGTTGTTTCTCCGGAGAAATGGGGGCCGCAAGGTCAACCTGGGCTGGGTTGACCCGTGTTGGCAGATCGGTTTGAGCCGTTGGTGCCATCACTCTGACAACCAGCTTTTCCTGCTGTCCGCGCAACCAGGAAGGCAGATACCAAGAGTTGCCAAAGGACCAGAGCACGATCACATGCAACAACAAGGAACCCAGCAGGGCCAAGATGGGAATCGACCAGCCTCTGGCGGGCCTTGTTTTCAGGGTGCCAGTCGCTCTCGAATCCATAGTAACTCACCCTTATTGGATAAGGGCTGCAGGCTATAACGCAGTCTGTCGTGTAAGCGGCTCTTGCGCCCTTGCCAGAATTCCCAGTGCTCAGGCTTGAGGCGGTAACCGCCCCAGTGCGGTGGCCGGGGTGGCTGCAGCAAAAACTGGGCACCGTAACGCGCAGCGTTGGCTACCAGCATCCCGCGCCCGCTGATCACCTGGCTTTGTGGGCTGGCCCAGGCGCCAATGCGGCTGTCGAGCGGGCGGCTGTGAAAGTAGGTGTCGCTCTCGGCATCACTGACCTTCTCCACCACACCTTCGATGCGCACCACCCGCTCCAATTCCACCCAGTGGAATTGGAGCGCGGCATAGGGGTTGCCCGCCAGGTCCTGACCTTTGCGTGACTCGTAATTGGTGTACCAGACGATGCCCCGTTCATCACAGCCTTTGATCAGCACCACACGGGTGCTTGGGCGCAGGTCGCTGCCGACGGTGGCCAAGGTCATTGCGTTGGGTTCGGGCACCTCGGCACGGATGGCTTCATCGAGCCATTGCTCAAACTGTTTCAAGGGGGCGGCATGGGAGGCATCTTCATTGAGTTCGGCACGTTCGTAACTCTTGCGCAGGTCGGCTAATGTGGTCATGGGCTCAGTATAAAGAGGCTGCCGGGCTTGATGCGCCAGGTGATGTGTGGCACTGTCTGGCGTTCGACGGTAACGCTCAGGTACCCAGGCGCACGCCGCCAGATATCAGACTGAGTTACCATTGTGTATGTAATTTAGTTACCAACTTTTTCAATCATCATGAAACTCAATACCACCGTTGACGCCGTCACCCAGCGCATCATCCAGCGCAGTCAGCCCACCCGCAGTGCTTATCTGGCGCAGCTGCAGGCCGACGCCCAGCGACCACCGGGTGCCCAGCGCATGGGGTGCGCCAATGTCGCGCATGCGTTTGCTGGTCTGCCGGTCAACGACAAGTTGCGTGTGGTGGCCGAGAAAGCGCCCAACATCGGTATCGTCACCGCCTACAACGACATGTTGTCAGCGCATACCCCGCTGGGTCACTACCCCGAGCTGATCAAGGCCGAGGCCCGATTGCATGGCGCCACGGCCCAGGTCGCGGGTGGTGTGCCGGCGATGTGTGACGGTGTCACCCAGGGCCAGCCGGGCATGGAACTGAGCCTGTTTTCACGCGACGTGATTGCTATGGGTACGGCGGTGGCGCTGAGCCACGATGTGTTTGCCGGTGCGCTCATGCTGGGCGTGTGCGACAAGATCGTGCCGGGCCTGCTGATTGGTGCCCTGCAATTTGGCCATTTGCCCACGGTGTTTGTCCCCGCCGGGCCGATGACCACCGGTCTGTCCAACAACGAGAAATCCAAGGTGCGTGAAAAAGCCGCGCAAGGCTTGGTGGGGCGCCCCGAACTGCTGGCGGCAGAGTCGGCGGCCTACCATGGCGAGGGAACCTGCACCTTTTACGGCACCGCCAACAGTAACCAGATGCTGTTGGAAGCGATGGGTCTGCATGTGCCGGGCACCGCGTTCATCAACCCGGGTGCCAGCATCCGTGACGAACTCACGCGCGAGGCCCTGCGCACCGTGCTGGGTTCCCCTGACTACAACTGCCCGCCGATTGGCCTGGTGGTGGACGAGCGATGTATTGTCAATGCCATGGTGGCCTTGCTGGCCACCGGTGGCTCGACCAACCACCTGATCCACTGGGTGGCGGTGGCGCGTGCGGCAGGCATTGTGATTGACTGGGATGATTTTTCGGCCCTGTCGGACGTGGTGCCGTTGTTGACCCGCGTCTATCCCAATGGCAGCGCCGACGTGAACCAGTTCCAGGCTGCCGGCGGCCCAGGTTTTGTGATCCGTGAGCTGCTCGACGGCGGCTTCATGCATGCCGATGTGTTGACCGTGCGTGCCGGAGGTTTGCGTGAGTACACCCGCGTGCCAGCTGCACCTGAGCCAAGTGCGGTGGATGCACAAGTTTCAAAGGAAAAAGTGCTTCCAGCCCTTATGTGGAAAGAGGTAGGTGCTAGCAAAGATGAAGCGGTGGTACGCCCGGCAAGTGNGCCTTTCAGCCCCAGCGGTGGCCTGAAACTATTGCTCGGCAACCTGGGTCGCAGTGTGATCAAGATCTCGGCAGTGCCCGATGACCGCCACGTGATTGAGGCGCCGTGCCGGGTGTTTGATTCACAAGACGCATTGCAAAAAGCCTTTGCCGCGAATGAACTCAACCACGATGTGGTGTGTGTGGTGCGCTGGCAAGGCCCACAAGCCAACGGCATGCCCGAGTTACATAAGCTCACCCCGCCATTGGCAGTGTTGCAGGGCAAGGGTTTCCGGGTGGCGCTGGTAACCGATGGGCGCATGAGTGGTGCCTCCGGCAAGGTGCCTGCGGCCATTCACGTGTCACCCGAAGCGGTGGCGGGTGGCCCGCTGGCGCGTGTGCGTGACGGTGATGTGATCCGGCTCGATGCCCCGGCGGGCACGCTGCAGGTGTTGGTGCCTGAGGAGGTCTGGGCGGCGCGTGAGGTCGCGACCATGCCTGAAGCCCTGCGCACCGCCAATGGCATCGGCATGGGCCGCGCGCTGTTTGCCAGCATGCGCCGCAACGCCAGCAGCGCGGAAGAGGGCGCCTGCAGCTGGTTGTGAGCCCAGCTGCTCGCCTGCATCAACCGACCAATCCAACATCTCAGACGTTGCCGGGCGCTCGCGTCCGGTGTATTTTTCTTCCCTTTTTTAGAAAGTTTCTATGAACACAACTACTCATCTGACGGCCCTGCAGGTTATGCAAGATGCCCCGGTGATCCCGGTCATTGTTTTGAACGATGTGGCGCACGCGGTGCCGCTGGCAAGGGCTTTTCTGGCGGGTGGCATCCGTATGCTGGAGGTGACGTTGCGCACACCGCAGGCGTTGGCCTGCATCGAAGCGATTGCGCGCGAGGTGCCCGACGCCGTGGTAGGTGCCGGTACCGTGCGCAGCGTCGCCGACGCTCAGGCCGCAGCCAACGCCGGAGCACGTTTTGCGGTGAGTCCGGGTTACACCAGCGCAGTCGGCCAAGCCTGCCGTGACGCCAAACTGGCGCTGTTGCCGGGTGTGGCCACCGGCAGCGAGATCATGCGCGCGAGTGAAGATGGCTTCACCGAACTCAAGTTCTTTCCCGCAGTTCAAGCCGGTGGTGTTGGCATGCTCAAGGCGTGGAGCGGCCCATTTTTTGATGTGAAGTTTTGCCCCACCGGTGGCATCACGCTGCAAAACGCGCCCGATTTCCTGGCGCTCTCCAATGTGGTGTGTGTGGGTGGCTCCTGGTTGGTGCCCGCCCAAGTGGCTGAGTTGGGCGACTGGGGTCGTGTCACCCGATTGGCGCAGGAAACCAAGGTCTTGCACACCTGAGTGTTGTGAAGCCGTTGCCACCGGCAACGGCTGCCATCAACGCAGTCCGATACCGCTGCCGCTGTCGTCGGCACGTTCGATCAGCTCGATTTTGTAGCCGTCAGGATCAGTCACAAAGGCGATCACCGTGGTGCCGCCCTGGACCGGACCGGCCTCACGCGTGACTTTGCCGCCCGCGGCGCGGATCTTGTCGCAGGCGGCATAAGCATCAGGTACACCGATGGCAATGTGGCCGTAGGCCGTGCCCATCTCGTACTGCTCCGTGCCCCAGTTGTAGGTCAGCTCAATCTCAGCCTGGTCAGGGTTGCCGCCATTAAAGCCGAGGAAGGCCAGACTGTATTTGTATTCGGTGTTTTCTGAGGTACGCAGCAACGTCATGCCCAGCACCTGGGTGTAGAAGTCGATCGCGCGTTGCAGGTTGCCGACGCGCAGCATGGTGTGAAGAATTCGCATGGTGGAAGGTTAAAAAAATTGAAACGAAGGGTGAGGTGGCTGGTTGGCTGTATCGAGTTAGCAAATTGGGAGCTTGGGCAGTTTGCCAGGCCACTGTTGGGGAATAATGACGCTTATTTCCAACCAACCAGAGTAGATCATGCCTGTGTTTACCAAAGTCGTTCTGTTCACCGATACCGATGGCCGTGCCCGTTTTCGCGAGGAAACCGTTGCGCTGGAGCCGGTCAAACCACAGGTGGCCTTGTCTGCGTTGATGCCCTCTGGCGGTATGCAATTGCGCCACAGCCCGGTGGGTTTTGTCAGTGGCATCCATTGCACCACCGACCCGCAGTGGTTGTTTGTTCTGGGTGGACAAATGGAAATTTTCCTGCAAGACGGTAGCTCGCGCCTTTTTAAGGCAGGTGAGCATTTTTACTCAGCCGACGTGTTGCCCGACGGCCAAACCTTTGATGCCACCGTGCACGGCCACTGGAGTCGTCAGGTCGGGCCCGATGATCTGGTAACGCTGTTTGTGCGTGGTTAAGAAAAACTTGGCTGATTTTTACCAGCCAAGTTTTCTCAAATACTATTGATTATGTAGCTGTTAGCCCTTATGAATAAAGGGCTAGAGGCATAAAATGCTTAGAACCTGAGGGCTGCGGCAGCTTCCAAGTTCTGTGATGTTCAGCGGCTGCTGGGGCCGCGTGAGCCGCCGCCAGCGGGGCCACCCGAACGGCCTCGGCTACCGGAGCGGTTACCGCCGCCTGATCGGCCCGGACCACCGCCAAAGCCACCACCCGGTGCGCCTGCACTGCGGTTACCTCCGCCAAAACCACCGCCACCATTGCGACGCGGGCCACGGTCAGACATCATGTCCACACTGGTGCGCATTGGATCGGGCTGACCACCGGGGCCACGTGACGGCACTGGTGCCGGGCCACCGTAACCGCCGCCGTTGCCACCACCGTAACCACGCGCCGGGCGTTGACCCGGGCCACGTACCGCTTGTTCAGCGGCTGACAAATGGCTGCGTGGCTCGGCGCTGCGGCCACCACCGTCGCCATCGAAATTGCCATCGTTGCGCGGGTTGAGCGGGCGGCCTTCACCACCTGCCGGTCGGGGACCGCGGCCACCACCGCCGCCGTTGCGGCCACGACCTGCACCACCGTTGCCACCACCATTGGCGGGTCGAGCGGCACCTGGGCCTTTGCTTTCTCGCACACGTGTCAGCATTTCGGTGCGGGCGGCCTTGGCGGCAGCCATCATCACGTCGCGACTCGGCGGTTTACCGGCGCCGCCCCAGATGGTCTGGCGACCCATGGCAATCGGTTCTGCCTTTTCACCGGGCTCGGGCATGAACTCGGCAATGATTTCCACCGGGATGTCTTGTTTGGTGAAGCGTTCAATGGCCTGCATGAAACCTTCTTCGTCCAGGCTCACCAGGCTGACCGCCTGGCCTTCGGCGCCAGCACGGCCAGTGCGGCCAATACGGTGCACATAGTCTTCACAGACGTTCGGGATGTCGTAGTTCACCACGTGTGGCAGGTCGTCAATGTCAATGCCACGGGCGGCAATGTCGGTCGCCACCAGGGCGCGAACTTCACCACTTTTGAAGTCAGTCAGGGCCTGGGTACGCGCTGTCTGGCTCTTGTTGCCGTGCAGAGCCATGGCGTTGATGCCGTTTTTTGTCAAAAACTCGGCGACATTGTTGGCGCCAAACTTGGTGCGGGTGAACACCAGCACCTGGCTCCAGTTGTGTTCTTGCACGATGTGCGCGAGCAGGGCCTTTTTCTTGCCGCGACCCACAGGGTGGATCAGCTGGGCAATACGTTGCACCGTGGTGTTGCGCGGTGTGACCTGCACACTTTGCGGATTTTTCAGCAGGGTAGCGGCGAGTTCGCGGATCTCGTCGCTGAAAGTGGCCGAGAACAACAGGCTTTGTTTGTCCTTGGGCACCGCGGCCAGCACTTTTTTCACATCATGGATAAAGCCCATGTCAAGCATGCGATCGGCTTCGTCGAGCACCAGGATCTGCACCTGACCCAGGTCCAGCATGCCTTGCTGCATCAGGTCCAGCAAGCGTCCCGGGGTCGCCACCAGCACGTCCACACCTTTTTTCATGCGGCTGATTTGCGGATTCATGCCAACACCACCAAACACGGCGGCTGAGCTGATCTCCAGGTATTTGCCGTAGGTTTGCACCGATTCTTCGACCTGTGCTGCCAGTTCGCGGGTGGGTGTCAAAACCAGGGCACGGATGCCGATGCCACCAAACTTGTTGCGCGGCGCTTCCTGCGCGCAGAGTTTGTTGAGCATGGGTAGCACAAAAGCGGCGGTTTTGCCAGTGCCGGTCTGGGCGCCGCCCAGCAGGTCGTGTCCGTCGAGCACCAGCGGAATCGCTTGGGCCTGAATCGGCGTGGGGTTTTCATAGCCTTGCTCGAGCACAGCTTTGATGATGGCCGGGGCCAGATTGAGTTCTTCAAATTTCATGTTGAGGTGCACCCCATCCAGGGTGCCAGGACATCAGCCCGTTTTGGCGCGTTGTCGCGCCAATTCAGTCAAAGGCAGATGGGATCAAAAACGGAGCCTCAAAAGAGATGAAACTCCCAGCAAGGTGCTGACGTCTCAGGTAACTGAAGTCCTGAAACAGCGGCGATTGTCGCACGGACGCCGTGACTCTGGTGGCGCTAGCATCGATAATGGGGTTTTTTCACAGAAGCAACATTTCAAGTCCTATGGCTCAATACGTATTTTCGATGAACCGCGTTGGCAAGATCGTGCCGCCCAAACGGCATATCCTGAAAGACATCTCGCTGAGTTTTTTCCCCGGCGCCAAGATTGGCGTGCTCGGCACCAACGGCTCAGGCAAATCCACCTTGCTGAAAATCATGGCAGGGGTGGATAAGGACATCGAAGGTGAAGCGATTCCCATGGCCGGTCTGAACATTGGGTATTTGCCGCAGGAACCGCAGCTAGACCCGACCCAGACCGTGCGTGAAAGTATTGAGGCTGGCATGGGCAAGGTGTTCGCCGCCAAGGCGCGCCTCGAAGAGGTGTACATCGCCTACGGCGCAGAAGATGCTGACTTTGATGCGCTGGCAGCGGAGCAGGCCGAGCTGGAGGCCATCATCGCCACGGCAGGCACCGATTCCGAGCATCAGCTGGAAATCGCCGCTGACGCCCTGCGCCTGCCGCCATGGGATGCGGTGATTGGTGTGCTCTCGGGTGGTGAAAAGCGTCGTGTGGCGCTATGTCGCCTGTTGCTGAGCCACCCTGATATGTTGCTGCTGGACGAGCCTACCAATCACTTGGATGCTGAATCGGTGGACTGGCTTGAGCAATTTTTGCAGCGTTACAGCGGCACCGTGGTGGCGATCACCCATGACCGCTACTTCCTGGACAACGCTGCCGAGTGGATTCTGGAACTCGACCGTGGCGCGGGTATCCCGTACAAGGGTAATTACAGCTCCTGGATGGAACAAAAGCAGGCGCGTCTGGAGCAAGAACAAAAGGGTGAGGAGTCACGTGCCAAGACCCTGAAAAAAGAACTGGAGTGGTCGCGCCAGAACCCCAAGGCGCGCCAGGCCAAGAGCAAGGCGCGTATGGCTCGTTTCGAAGAGTTGTCTGATTTTGAGTATCAGAAGCGCAATGAGACCAATGAAATCTTCATCCCGGTGGCCGACCGACTGGGCCAGGAAGTCATTGAATTCGTCAATGTCAGCAAGTCGTTTGGCGACCGGTTGCTGATTGACAATCTGAGCTTCAAGGTGCCGCCGGGTGCCATCGTCGGCATCATCGGACCCAACGGCGCAGGTAAATCGACGCTGTTCCGGATGATTTCGGGTCAGCAGAAGCCAGACAGTGGTGATGTCAAGATTGGCCAAACTGTCAAGATGGCGTTTGTCGATCAGAACCGTGATGATCTGGCAAACGAGAAAACCGTCTGGGAAGATGTTTCGGGTGGCCTGGACATGCTCAACATCGGCAAGTTCACCATGGCCAGTCGCGCCTATTGCGGACGCTTCAACTTCAACGGCGCGGACCAGCAAAAACGGGTTGGTACTTTGTCAGGAGGTGAACGTGGTCGCCTGCACCTGGCCAAAACGCTGATCGCCGGTGGCAACGTGCTGATGCTCGATGAACCGTCGAACGACCTTGATGTGGAAACGCTGCGTGCCTTGGAAGACGCGCTGCTGGAATTCGCCGGTTGTGTCATGGTCATCAGCCATGACCGCTGGTTCCTCGACCGTATTGCCACCCATATTCTGGCCTGCGAGGGGGACAGCCAGTGGACCTTCTACAACGGCAACTACCATGACTACGAAGAAGACAAGAAAAGGCGCCTGGGTGAAGAGGGCGCCAAGCCCAAACGTATGCGTTTTAAAGCACTGAAGTAAGCTTGCACCAGGATCAGCACTATGTCGACACCTGATTTGTCCATTCCCGGTTCGTCCATCTACCAGCGCCTGCTGGAGGCTGCGGCTCGTACCGGGGCGACCATGTTGTCGCAAGTGCTGGTGGTGGCACGACAATCTTTGCGCACAGAGGTGTCGCTGGCTCGAGGTTTCCTGGAACGTGACCAGCTTGAACTCAGTGGCAAGTTACTGGAGTCACACACACAGCGGCTGTGTGAGCTTTTCCCCGATGTTTTGCTAGGCGTTTTTCGCAGCCAGGGTGACCTGGCGGCCAAGTTAAGCGTTTTGGGTGAGCAGTCTTTGCGTCTGGAGCAGCTTGAACTGATGGATGAAAGCCAGGTTCAGGAGCGTGTTGAGTTAGCCCGCATGTTGCAACATGTGTTGCTAGAGGCCGAACTGGCTTTGCCCGAACTCAACAGCTACGTGTGTGCACTGGTGGGGCTAGACCGGGTCTCGCCCGAACATAATCCGTTGCGCCCCGACTCGTATGTGAAAGCCTTGCAGCAACTCATGACCGAGATGAAGGTGCCAACACAGGTGCGTGCCTTGTGGTTACGTCATCTGTCGGCACCACTGGGTAGTGCGCTGCGTGATGCTTATCTGCAATGGGCCGAGCAACTCAGAAGTCAGGATGTCAGGCAGGTTGGTTTTACCGTGATTCGTACCCCCGAGGCGGTGGTGGTGGCNTCGGATAAGGGCCGCTCTGGCCGCGCTGAGCGTGCGGTGTGGACGCCCGAATANCGGCAAACGGTGTTGACACTGGACCGCTTGCGGCAGTTGATGGCCGGTCAGATGGATGGTGCCCCCGACANCCCCAAGCAGGCGTTTGCCCAGCAGTTTGCGCGTGANTTTGAATCGCNCCCAGGAACAACGGCTCCTGCAGGCCAGACCTCGGACAGCGGTTTTGCTTCAACCGTTCCTGCTGCCTTGGAGGCTTTGCAGGAGATGCAGCAAGTGGACACCGTGGTGCTGCGGATGCAGCAGCGCCCGGCGCCACCCAAAGGACGTGCCGATACACGTCCGCCGGGTGCGGTTGTGCGGGAAGAGTTGACGCGCGGCGCCAAAACGATGAACCAGGTACTGAGTCTGGAGGTGGTGTCTCTGATGGTGGAGAACTTGGTCAAGGACACCCGGTTGTTACCTCCGGTGAGAAAAGTCATTGAGCGGCTGGAGCCGGCGCTGTTGCGGCTGGTGATTGTTGACCCCCGATTTTTCATTGACAAAGCGCATCCAGCGCGCCTTTTGTTGAACGAGATTTCGCAAAGAGGCTTGGCGTTTGGATCAGAAACTGATGCTGATTTTGATGCTTTCTTACTGTCCTTGCAGCGGCATGTCAGCCCCTTGGCAGTGCTAAATATTGAGGGTGCCCAGCCTTTTGAGACGGCACTCAAGCTGCTTCAGAAGGACTGGGACAACCCTGATGTGCAGGATAGCTTGAACAGTCATATCCAAAGTGCGGCGGCAGTTCTGGGGTACGCAGAGGAGCGCAATTTGCTGGCCTCTCAAATGGCGGCCAACTTGAGGGATCGTCCTGATCTGCGCAAAGTACCACCGGGTGTGATGGACTTTTTGTGTGGCCCCTGGTCACAAGTGATGGCCGAGGCGCAGCTCAAAGCCCCACCTGGCGCTGACGATCCCAATGGCTACCAAGCCTTGGTCAACGAGTTGTTATGGAGCGCACAGCCTGAGTTGACGCGCAAGGATGCGGGCCGGTTGACCAAGTTGGTACCCAGATTGTTATCCGGCTTGCGTGAAGGTCTTGGCCTGATTGGTTACCCCTCCATCAAAACCAGCGCTTTTTTTGATGTGTTGATGAAACAGCACCATCAAGCGTTCAGGCAGACGACCAAAAATGATACCGCTGGTCCAGAGGGGTTGGATGAGAGTCTGTTGGGGAGCCAAGATCACTGGGTCGCGCCTGCTGAGGCCAAAGCCTCCGGGTTCATGGTGTATGCGGATGAAGAAGCGGTTGATGCACCAAAGCCAGTCCCTATTCACGTGGCTCCGGCGCCTACATCGCTCGCGGTGGGCTCTTGGGTGGAGTTACATATTGCGGGCGGCTGGCAACGCGTACAACTGTCGTGGATCAGTCCGCATGGCACGATGTACTTGTTCACCAATGTGGGCGGCAAAACCCAGTCAATGACGCAGCGTTTTTATGAGCGCCTGTTGGCTGAGGGGAAACTGCGGGTGGTGTCCGATCAGGCCTCCATGGTCGATGGTGCTTTGGATGCTGTGGTCCGCACGGCGATGCGCAACAGCATCGATGCCGCTCCCTGAGACAAGTAGCCCCGCATAGGGGGCTGCCAGATCAGCCTGCCAGCGCGGCCTTGACCGCCTGCGACACCAAGGCCATGTCGGCCTTGCCAGCCAATTGGGCTTTAACAGCGCCCATGACTTTGCCCATGTCGCCGGGTCCTTTGGCACCCAATGTGCTGACGATCAAACCTACCGCAGCGGTGACTTCGTCTGCACTCAGGCGTTGCGGCAAATAGGCTTCCAGCACCTTGATTTCATCACTTTCCTTGTCTGCCAGGTCTTGCCGCTGGGCCTGGACATAAGCGGCCACCGAGTCCTTGCGCTGCTTGATCAGCTTGTCCACAATGCCGACCAGCGTAGTGTCATCCACCACCACACGTTCATCCACTTCTTTTTGCTTGACCGCCGCCAGCAATAAGCGGATGGTGCCCAGTCGAAAACTGTCCTTGGCACGCATGGCGGTTTTCATGTCTTCGGTGATTTGGTCTTTGAGTGACATGGTGGTGGCTCCTGGTCAAAAGGTTGGATAGGTTGAAAAGTGTTGTCGCGAGACGTCCCATAACGAAAAAAGCTCGCCTGGGCGTCCCCGGCGAGCTTGTCTGCAGGCTTGACAGCCCCGCTTGGTCAGCAGGATCAGTACAGCTTTTTGGGCAACTGCATCGCGCGGATGCGCTTGTAGTTGCGTTTGACTGCAGCAGCCTTCTTGCGTTTGCGCTCGGCAGTGGGCTTTTCATAGAACTCGCGTGCACGCAAGTCAGTCAGCAGGCCCAGTTTTTCAATGGTGCGCTTGAAGCGGCGCAGCGCGACGTCAAAAGGCTCGTTTTCTTTAACACGAATGGTTGTCATGGAGTCAAGTAATCCAAAAGGTGCAGACTTCAAAGTTTGGAAGATCGGGCCAAAAATTGATCTTGCGAATTTCTCCGCTTAAAAGTTGATCAGG
>WSSedL1CaDRAFT_10001389_pt1 | contig 14175 bp, 12 predicted proteins | sample WetSurSL1Cattail_FD_9464 | JGI IMG/M metagenome (IMG submission 9464)
GGAAAATCAATCCTAACGGCACCCGTGACCAAACCCGACGTTACTGAATGGGATGTTTATTTACCCAAAGCAGCAGATTGGTTCGATTTCTGGACTGGAAAACGATTCCAAGGAGGAGAAACGGTGAGGACGGATGCTCCGTTGAATAAGATTCCTTTGTACGTTAAAGCCGGATCTATCATTCCCATGGGTAAAATTATCCAATATGCCGGAGAAAAATCGGACACCCTCGAAATCCGCATTTACAAAGGGGCTGATGCTCGATTTCATTTATATGAAGACGAAGGCGATAACTACAACTACGAGAAAGGTAAATACTCAACCATTTCGTTCAGTTGGGATGAGAAAACTCAATCGCTCACAATCGGCAAAAAGAAGGGCGATTTTCCGGGAAGTTTGAAGAAACGCATTTTCAATATTGTTTTGGTGGACGAGAATAAAGGTTTTGGAACTAGTAGTTGTATAACGGGAAGAAAAGTTGCGTATGTGGGAGCAAGGATGGAAATAAATCTGCGATAGCCATTAACAAAATTAAGACTCATCCATCGCGCTGTTAGTAAACATCCTGCAATTTGTTCGGGCTTCATCGTGAGGGCGAACCATATTTGAATGAATTTGTCGAAACTAATGTCGAAAGCAAAGCTCCCAAACAGGGCGAAAATTCTTTATTTATAAAAAACTATCAATCAGGGTAAATACAATGGAAGACACCCCCAATTGGCTATATTCTAATTCTTATTTCGAACTCACGTTAATATAACTTGTATTTTATGCAGTCGGATGCAGTGGTAACTTCATTTATCTCTTCGTTGGGGTATTTCAGGCGGAAATAGCTCGTGAAATCCTCTTTCAGGTAGTGGGTGTAAACTACGGAATCGGACTCTTGATAGGGCACCAACGTGTAGTTGTACTTCAAATGCCCATCGTAATACAGGAGTAAATTGTTGTCCCCGTTATAACTAAATTCTCCAGTCAGGGTGTCTGTTGTCGTTTTTCTGTTGGTGTACTTCACTGTGCCACTGGTCTTGGTCAAGAAAACAAAATCGTACTCGTCCAATAATTTCGGAGACAAAGAGTCGAGTTCATTTTGTATGGCACTCTTTAAACTCAGATTTTCTATGTCAACCGTGGACCTGGGAGGATTAAATAGGATGATTTGGTTGTATCTTGGAATTATTTTGATATAAAAGGTCAATTGTCCAATATCCGATACCACCAATGCGACGTCCGCCTTCACCGGATCCGCTATCAGGGAACTTATCACGTATCCCTTGCCGTTGTTTGTCATTGTGTATGCGGGGTGATTTTCATCCAACAGTATGGTTGCGTTTTTATCATTGTCAACATACAGCACAATGGAATCGCCCAACTTCATGGCGATGGTGTCGCCATCCTCAAGGGTATTGTCATCCAGCAGCCGATAGTTTGAATAATGTGTACCAAGCTGTTCGCTTATCGACTTTGAGATGTCGTCTTCGTCGTGGCAAGCACATAGCAGGATGGGGAATAATAATATAAAGGACTTCAGTGGTTTCATTTTTTTGTTATAATGTAAGAACATTGATATGTTGATAGGCTTGTCAATATTCTTTGTTAATAATTTGTTTATGTCTTGAAAAGTACGGATATATATATCATCATAGCCAGCGAATACTGCAACAACATCAGATTCAAGGCAAGAATAAGGTCACCTACACTTCTGATATTGATTTCTATAAGACGTAAAATTTCAAGCAGGCGAGCGAAGTGTTCTCTTCTGACAATATATAGATGTTAAGGCCGTTCAGTGATATACATTGTTTGTCCATAAGGGAGGGTTTATGATTTTTACAAAAATACTCTTTGGACTGTTAAAAGCCACTACCCCTTCGGGTAGAAGGATTGTGAAAACATAGAATATCTATATGAATATTGATTATTGGTAAGAAACCACTACCTTTAAGTTATAAAAACAGTTTTCCCATGTTGTTGAAAGAACTTAAAAATGTATTCTTCAATCCGATAGCTTTTCAAGGTTCTATATCTGATAAAGAATACCAGGATACGCAATTTTGTATAGATACTTTGGAAGCGTTGTCCCGCTCATGCAACTTAAGCATATATGTAATAGATTATTACAAGCAAAACTTTTTGTATGTGTCATCAAACGAACTCTTCCTGAACGGCAACACAGTGGAAGATATCAAAGCTATGGGGTATGGTTATTATCAGAAATATCTTCCGGAATCTGATTTTAATTTTCTAAAAAAAATAAATAGGGCTGGGTTTCGCTTTTTCTATGACACGGATGATGCAGATAGGCTCAAATTCACGATTTCCTACGACTTTCACTTATTGAAAGGCAAGAAGAAGATCCTGGTTAACCATAAGCTGACTCCAATCAAGTTGAACCAATACAATCAGGTGTGGCTCGCCATGTGCGTGGTTACATTGGCTCCTAAAGGTTCTAAAAGCCAAACGATTATAACAAATTCGGACTCGAATTACAAATATATTTTTAATGAAATAACATTGAGATGGCGTAAAATCGACATGTTACTTTTTTCTGATAAGGAAATAGACATATTGAGATTTTCCGCCCAGGGCTTTTCCAATATGGAGATAGGACGCATGATGTGCCTTGATATGAATACCATCAAGTTTCACAAGAAACATATATATTCGAAAATGGAAGTGAGGAATATCTCGGAAGCAGTCGCTTATGCAACTACAAATAAGATTATTTAAGCCTCAGAATATGGTGGAAGCCAAATAAAAGTCGGGAAACAACTTTACAGGCTTTGCCGTTGCAATCTCGTAAAGCACTCTGGTGCAAACTCCGGCAGTCATCCATGAGGCTACTGAAAGCTGTGGGTAATATTCCAAATGCTTATTCCCCTCGATCCTTTCTAAGACGCTCGAAAGGCAGTCATATAGGGTTTTGTTATCTTCCAATCTTGTCAAGATATATTTTACCAAGCTTATCTCGAAGTTTTGATGGTGAGGTTGGATGAAGTCAAGCCCCAGGCTTTCTTTGTTGATGACAAAAAGCAAACCAGCCCATCCTAGGTTGTAGGGATGAATTATGGGAATATTATTTTCTTTGCAAATACTATCGAAAATAAATGGCGACCGTGAATTGAAGTCTATGGCACTGATGGCAATATCAGGTTTAAATTCAAGTATATTTGATTCAATGTTGCCGATATCCAGGTATTCTGGCTTGTAACTGATCCGGGCATCGGGATTGATCGCAAATAATCTTGTTGCCAGGCTTTCTACTTTCTTTTTGTCGATATCTCCTTGCGTATAATTCTGACGGTTCAGATTGCTGTCTTCAACCGAATCATTGTCGATGATGCATATATTTTCAAAGCCTAACCTTAAGGCACATTCTGCAATTGTACTTCCAAGTCCTGCACCGGCTAAGAATAACTTTTTGCTTTTTAAAATGATTTGTTCGGATTCGTGAACATAAAGTTGGTTACGCAAATATCTCCTTTTCATCGTGAATGCGTTTTAATGGGAATTAATGTTTGCCAAAAGTATGAAATTTGACGATAATACTACCATATCCTGCTTGAATTGCTTCTTCGGGATTAAAAGTGTAATGTTCGTTATGTGATCCGGATTCCAACCGATTACTCACACATTTCGTTTTCCTTATAGTCTTATAGACAGAGTTTATATCGAGTAAATGGTTATTTCATATTATTATTTATAATTGATGCGAATCAGCATTTAAAAAATTAGATAAATAAAACCGATGGCAATTTTTCCCATTGCGTGTAACTAAAAGTCCGGATTTAGACCTGACTTTCTGGGTTCTTTGGATATTTGTTTTCTCATTCAGTCAGTTGAAAAATGATTCTATGGGTTGTCTGGGTTTGGAAACGGCAGTGGAGAATAAGTCATTGTAGGCTTAGTCCCTTTGTTTTTCTTAGTCGGATTGTTTTTTGATTCCCTTAACAGGAGTGAGCATCTGGATATTCTAATTTTGTGATTTTTGGTCATTAAAATATTTAAAATCAGAATATATCTTATCACCTAAGATGGTTCGGTTATTTATTGCTTCACCCCTGCGCAAAGATAATGACCAGGCTTTCGGGGAAAGGTAGTTTTACTTTCCTGCTGAAGCTAAAGCATGTAGCTTCAGCCCATAGCGGGACTGTTTTTTGGTGGAGCAATGGCCTTTGCTGATAATCTCCGGCGCCACTTTAGATACCCTGTTTCTACCGGTGCAGGTAGTTATGGACATGGAATCAACGAGCGAGGTCTGTAAATCACAATTTTCGGGTGGAAATGAATTTATTATTTCCTGATCAGTAAATACCGGAGCATTATTGTTGACAGTAATATTTTAGCTCTGAATCGTATAACTAACAGATATACATATAAATTCTTATCAGTTTAAGCTCTTTCTTCCCCTCCAATCATGGTTAAATAAATGTATGGTAATTTTTTATTTAAATTTTTGATTTACAATAAATTGAGTAGCTGTTTGCTGCGCTTGTTTTTCTCAAGTTTTATGCCGATACCAATATATTCTCCGCCGCACTCACCCCGCAAGTGACCGGCTCCGTACTGAAAGCCCTGGAGCTGATTAAACAAAAACCTGAAATCCGGGAGAAACTATGGTGGAATATCAATTATCTGAGGGAAAATCTCACCTCCAGAGGCTTCGACATCGGGAAATCCGAATCGGCCATCTTCCCGATCATGGTAAGGGACAATGAAAAAGTTTATGCCATCGCCAAGTTATTGCAAGAAAGTGGTATATTTACAATCGGAATTGTCTATCCTGCCGTGAGAATAAAGGAAGCCCGGTTGCGGGTCAGCGTTCTTTCCACGCATGAAAAGGAAGACCTGGACAAGTTGACCAATGCCCTTATTGATATTAACAGTGCAATTAATTTTGCTTGACAAGAAATGGAAAACAGAAGAAAACGGAGAACACGGAACGACATTGAGGCCTCCATCAACGAAGCCGCGACTGGCCTGATCGAAGAACGGGGCTTCCACGATATTACGGTGACGGCCATCATGCAGAAGGCGAAGATAGAACCGATCGTATTTTACAACAGGTACAACGACCTCGGGGAGTTTACCGACGACTTTGTGAAAAAGTACGACTACTGGTTTAGCGACGTCATGAAGAAGATCGAGAACAAGAACGATCTTAAAACCCAATACGCCTCCATATTGGGCAGCCTGTTCGACTCCCTTCAGGCGAACAAGATGATGCAGCAACTGCTCCGCTGGGAAGTCTCGAACAACAACGATACCACTCAGCGGACAGCCCGCCTCAGGGAATTCTACACGCTGCCTTTGGTGGAAAAGTACAAGAAGGCATTTGAAGGTTCGCCTGTGGACATAGACGCCGTCTCGGCCTTGATTATCGGGGGAATTTATTACCTGATATTGCATGCCGACCTTTCCGAATTTGCCGGGATAGACATCCGCAAGGAGGACGGCAAGCGGAAAATACACGATGCGCTCGACTATTTCAGCAACCAGTTTTTCTCAACCCTGTCGCCGGTAAGGACAGAAGCCGAAACCATCGCCAGAAAGATGAGGGAGAAGGGCATTGCGCTGGATATAATAGCTGAATGCACGGGAGTGAAGGCGAGTGTTATCGAGCAGTTGTAAGTAAATAGCGACTGCTATTTAAGTGGATTATTCAGAAAACAACGGCCCTAAGTCTTGGAGTAATATCCTTTAGCGTCCAGCCACTGAGAATCAGATTGAGTCAGGATAGAATTCTTGGCTGAATCTTTTTGCACTCGACAAGAAGTTTTTAGAGCGCTATTATCTTGTGGACATATTAAGTAATACTAAGAATAGGATGTCATGCTTTTAACGCAAAGAATATAATAACATTAATAACAAATCCGATGTCATCAAGTTTTAAATTTTGACTTCTGATTCTTTCTTTCAACCAAATTTTTCTTTTGTTTTGGAAATATAGGAATGTATCGAATTGTATATCCATCTTGATGTATTAAAATATAGATGATCATTGAATAAATTCGCCATAACTCCCGAGCATAAAACTACTGAATTAAGCGAATCATGAATCCCTAAAAAGGAAGACATTGCATGGATGAATTTATTCCATGATCGATCAGCTTTTATGACTGGGAAGCACTCAAAAGCATTAGACTCTCATTAATCTCTCCTAAGAAAGTGCATCGGTAATTTTAAAGTTTCAAAAACAAAACAAAACAAGAAAGTAGGACGAAAACCGTGTAGCTCATTTTTTAATTTTTATCTTCGCATTTTGACAAGGAACAGATGAACCTCGAAATTAAATCAGCCTTACCCGATCATTCCATTTCGCATTTTGTTCATAGCTTTTGGATGCTGGAAAACAAGACAGGGAAAGACATTCCTTCAACTGTGCTGCCGAATGGGATGGTTGACCTGACGCTCATGAAAACGGGTTCCGGGGACTGGGAAATGGTAGTGAGGGGCGTTGACACATTGCCAAGCCATGTAAATATAAGAGCTGGCACAAAACTGTTTTCCATCGGGCTTAAGTTGTTGGCAGTGGAATACCTGTTAGGTGATTCGATTAAGGATGTGTTGAACGAGGGGAAAGTGATTTCAAACCATTTTTGGCAATTTGAGGAACCCGACTTGAACAGTCTGGAAAACTTTAGCAAAAAGGCAACGCAAAAAATAAAGTTCATTGCGCATGAAAATATAGACAACCGAAAGAAGAAATTATTTGAACTCATCTACTCGTCTCACGGATCTATTACAGTGAAAGAACTTTCTGAGCAAGTGTATTGGAGTAGCCGCCAAATGAATCGTTACTTCAATCAGCGGTTCGGAATTTCACTCAAGGCGTATTGTAAAATACTTCGCGTCGGGGATTCGTTCAAACACATCAGCCAAGGCAAACTTTTTCCCGAACAAAATTTCACTGACCAGAATCATTTCATCAAAGAAATTAAAAAATACACCGGCGCTACGCCAAAAGAACTGAGCAAAAACAAAGATGACGGTTTCGTAAACATGACGGCAATTAAAAAGTTCCCGTCCTAAAAACGACTGATTTTTACTATTTCACGCCTTACCATTCCACTAACTTTGCAGCGCAACTAAAGCAATGCAAAAGTATGATACAGAAACATGTTGATAATTCAATCAAAATCCTCGTCACAGGTGCAACAGGTAAAGTCGGAAGCAGATTGACCCAATGGCTTGTGCTGTGGAGATATAAAGTTCGCGCATTGGTAAGGGAAAACAGCAATGCCTCATTCCTGAAAGACCTAGGAGTGGAATTAGCTGTCGGAGACCTTCTCAACCCCGAATCGTTAAAGGCCGCACTCGAAGGCATTGACGTGGTCATCCATCTTGCCACCCATTATAAAGGCGCCACAGAAAGGCAGTCCAGCATGGCGAACATCGACGGAACTAAGATCCTTGCCAAATCCGCTATTGAAGCTGGAGTGCTGCATTTTATTTTCACCAGTTCAAACAGGGTTTACGGCTCCAACCGGGGCAAGATTGTCACCGAAGACGACCCCACCCAAGCATCAGGAAATAAGTTTGGGCTATCAAAAGTTGAAACAGAAGATTTATTGCTACAGCTATTTGAAAGCAGCACATCCACCCTTTGCATTTTACGGCTATCCCTTGCGTATGGCGATGGCGACCCACACTTGAAGGAAACCATCCTTTTGCTTAGCGATTGGCAACCGGCAAAAAGAGTTCAACTGGTCCACCATGCAGATATAGCGCAAGCTGTGAAGCTATCCATAGTCCAAAAAGCGCAAGGGATATACAATGTCACCGATGATGCACCCCTTACAATTTCAGAACTACGGAATTTACACGGTCTTCCGAATACTGCCGACGGGCAGGTTGCCGACCCTTGGGAAATGATCGTCAGCAACAGGAAGATCAGGGAACAACTCGGCTTCAGGCCCATTTACCCGACATTTTACTCGGCATACGATGCTGGCTCACTTTAAGCAGGAAACGACAAACAAACATGAGAACGAAAAAATATAAATTGTGGATTATTCTGGGAATTGTGCTGCTCAACTCCATTGGATTCTCCATTGTGTTGCCGCTGCTTCCTTTCCTGATAGGCAAATACCTGCCTTCGCAGCAAGTAGTTGTAGGCATGAGTGCGCTGATGTCAGTATTCGCAGTCTGTTCATTTTTCTCAGCACCTGTTTTTGGGGCATTGAGCGACAGGTATGGTAGAAAAAACATTCTTCTAATCAGCTTGCTGGGTTCCGTAGCAGGCTATGTCCTTTTCGGCATCGGAGGAGCATTGTGGGTGCTTTTTCTCGGACGAATAATCGATGGGCTTACCGCTGGGAATATCAGTATCTTATTTGCCTACATAGCGGATACCACCGAACCCAATGAAAGGGCAAAATGGTTCGGTCTTGTAGGTGCCGCCATGGGAATAGGAAAGATAGGAGGCCCGGCATTGGGTGGCTTGCTGGGAAGCATATCCATTGGGTTGCCATTCTATGCAACTGCCGTTTTGATATTTGTGTCAAGCGTGGCAGTTTGTTTTCTATTGCCCGAATCATTAACTCCCAACAAGCGTACAAGAAGTTTAACACTTTCCAACGTCAATACCTTTTCACATTTTAAAGAAATATTCAGACTTAAAGAGGTGAAATCTTTGCTTGCATTAGGCGTGCTGTTTTATGCAGGGCTAAGCATTTTCCAATTTAATTTCACCCTTTTTCTAAAAGATATTTATCAATGGACTCCTGCATTTATTGGCGGCATCCTCACCTCCGTTGGCATTTGTGACATCACCACCAGGGCAATCCTATTGCCTTGGTTATTGAAACATTTCAACGAGAAAAATATTGGAACAACGGGGTTAGTTATCCTCGGCATTGGCTTAGGATTAATACTGGCTAGCATTTACATCCATTCGGCGGTTATTGTATCACTTGCCGTAATCTGCATAATCTCAGGAGAGGGCTTATTTGACCCAACATACAATGGCAAATTATCGCAATCTGTAGAAGAAAGCAAACAAGGAAAACTACAGGGAGTAAACCAAAGCCTTCAGTCGGCGAATAATGTGCTTGTCCCATTAGGTGCCGCTGCCATCTATTATTTTAGTCCAAGTCTGCTATATTCAACCGCAGCCTCTGTTGTGCTGGCAGCAGCCATTATATATTCCAAATACAAACCTCCACATCAATTGTTGCAGGAATGAATATACCACAACACCTAATAAAAACCTTATGTGCATTTTCTTTATTATGAATGGTTTATGCTGGATGTGGGCCGCAAGAAAAGCCCATTTCAACAAACTGCTACTTTCCTATTCATTAAGCAATTGTAAAAATATCAGCTATACATTATGATTTGTTCCTTATAGGAAAGCAAATGTGCCGTGAAGTGAGTTTAACCAAAACAATTTGTGTTTTTAGTTTTTTTTCTCTTGATTTGCGGGGATGCACGCAGTGTATGTGTCTCGGGTGCTTCAGAGCGCTGCAAGTTCGGTATCCACCGTCAAAAGGAGTAACGTTCGATTAGAAAATAACCGCGGACTTCCGCAAGTTGCATGTTCCCAATATTGCACATGGGGTTAGAAAAAAGCGGACGTCGAAAAAAAGTCGCATAAAATGTCCAAAATTGAAACAATGAAATGTCTTCAATTGAATTTTTAAACAAATCACAATGAAACAATTCTTATTATTACTTCACGAAGACATTCAACAAATGAGTGGACTATCGCCTAAAGAAATGCAAGAAATCGCGAATGCCCATATGGCTTGGGCAAACAAACTAGCCGAGGCCGGGCACTTGATTTCAGGGGACGGACTAAAGCCAAAAGGTGTCCTCATCACCGGAAAAGAGTGCGTCGTCAAAGACGGGCCATATTTGGAGTCCAAAGAGATCATCGGGGGCTACTATTTGTTGCAAGCGGATGATTTACAAACCATTGTAGAATTGTCCAAAGAATGTCCAACGCATCTTTGGGGAGGGACTACCGAGATTCGACCCATAATGGACATGGAGGACTATGGGTAATCCCTTGCTTGAAAAGGAAGAATTAAACTACAGGGCTTTGTATGGAAAGCTGTTTTCCGCATTGTTGAGCCAGTTTGGTGCGGCTTATGTTTCTGAAATCGAAGATGCCATTCAAAATTCTTTTTTGAAATCATTGAAGATTTGGAAGCAGGGCCCCATTCCGGATAACAAGGAGAATTGGCTTTTCATCGTTGCCCGGAACGACGTCCTGAACCAAATCAAAGACAGGCAGAAGCAAAGCAATGCGATCGCCTATAAACCTGCCGAAGAAAACCAACCGGCAAACGGCCGAAACGACTTGAGGCTCCAAACCATTATATTCATTTCGTCCCTGGATACCATTTCCACCCAGGCCAAGGTGATATCGGTGCTTAAAAATATTTTTGGCTTAAGCATCTCCGAGATACACGGCAGCACTTTGCTCAATCAGGAAGCGATATACAAAAGCATCAACAGGACGAAAAAAAATATCCAACGGGAATTTAGCTCCAAGGCCGTTGACATCGGGTCTATTTCGGCAAACCGGGACACCGTCAAGATTGTGGAAGAAATCTTGTATTCCGTTTTCAATATCGGTTTTGATTCTTTCAATGAAAAGACAGCAAATATCGTGGATGAAGATTTGTGCTTGGAAGCATTCTCCCTGGCCAGGTTTTTATTCAACCAATATCAATTCGATTCCACAAGCAACTTGCTGGCCCTTTTCAGTTTTCACAGTGCGAGAATTCCGGCAAAAATAGAAAATGGCAAATTGGTCCCATTCTTTCAACAGGATCGCAATAAATGGGACAAGGAGCTGCTTCAATTGGGGTTTTCCTACCTTAAAAAGCCCGACACTGCAAGCCGGATCTATCTTGAAGCGATCATCGTCAGCAAGTATATGAGCATCCCCAATTTCACAGACAATGATTGGAAGGATATTGTGGGTTTATACGAAATGATGCAGCACGTATCAGAGTCACCCATTGTGAAATTGAACTATTGTTTTTGTCTGGGCAAAATTGGTGAAACCGAACAAGCCTTGAGGATTCTTTCGGAAATTGAAAAAGAATTGCCAAACGAGCATACTTATTTCAACCTGGTCAAAGCAAAACTGTTGAAAGAGACAAACCCGGAAGAATCAGACAAATTAGTCAGTTCCGTTATGAATAATTTGGGCCAAAAAATAAGAAGGGAATATTTGCTGGAAAACGGATGGATACATTTCTAAGACACAGGGCCCTCATCAAAAATTAGCTTTTAGGGAAATCGGAATTTAAGCAAGGGGAATAATTTGTTGCCTACGTTTGCATAAGCCAATCATTACCTTGACCGTGTATATGCCAAATTCCCAACCGCTTGAATTTGTGAGATAATGAAGATTTATTCTTTGCGCTCGAGCGACCAGCCGGCAGACGAAGGCGTTTTGCCATCGGCTGAAGAAACAAAAAAGTTTGGAATGACAATCATAAAGCTGCCAAACACCATCCATAATGATATGGACGACCATGCAAAGGAACGACAAAGAAAGGAAATCCAAAACTACGTATTGAATTTTTTAAACGACTAAAGGAAAAAACAAATGAAGGGAATAAATTTAGTTAGACTGATAATCTTTTACTTGACAGCAATTGCCGTGTCGAATATCTTTCGGTTTGATGTCTTTCATTTTCAAACCATAATTGAAAGTTTGCCTACATGGACAATGATATTTTATAGCCCGATTCAAGCTATCGGGGTGTTGCTTGGTGCATTAATAGCCCTGAAATGGTTGCAAAAAGAAAAAAAGCTTGACGTTTCAGCTTTTGGAACTTCGATAAAATGGAGTGTCGCAATGAGCATAATCCCTGTTCTGCTTTTACTCATCATCGGAGTAGATAACAAGCAAGGGGAGAATACCCATTACTTTGGCCTGGTAGCCGGACTATCCACCTTTATCTATTGCTTTTTCGAAGAAATTGGCTGGCGCGGATACTTAGAACAGGAATTGAAAGGTATGGCAGAATTAAAAAGGGTCTTGGTTATTGCAAGCTTGTGGTATCTCTGGCATTTGTCATTTTTGAGAAATCCTGATTTAATCCAGAACGTACTCTTTTTTGGATGGCTCATACTGGGAAGCTGGGGATTCGGAAAGATAATCAAGCTGACGAAATCGTTGTTTGCTGCAACTTGCGTCCATATGGCTATCAATATTTTACTGTTTAACGGATTCATAAAAGAAGGGCTTGGCGGTCTTGACAAGATTGTGATTCTGGGCATCCTTGCTTTAACATGGATACCGATCCTCATAATATGGAAAAGAGAAAAACGACTGCTCACAAATCTACAAAATAAATGAAATAGCGGCAAGTTATTCGGTTCTTTAAGATTTAATTGATAATTTGCGCACCATTAAAATGGATAATTATGAACACCATAACAACCAAGGGAACCAAATTCGTTTTTTCCTCTTTATTTATTTTCTTTTGGGCAATCAATTTGTTTGCTCAAAACAGTGACAGCCAAGCCATCAAGTCCGTTTTGTCAAGGGATAGCTTGTTTTGGCTTGCCTACAACACTTGTGATACTGCAAGTATAGGAGATTTTTACACGGATGACGTGGAGTTTTCCATCCTATTTACAGACCCTACTGCCATATATTCAAAATATTTTAACTGCCTTCTTTAGGAATTCAAGGCAAGTGCATTGATTTTAGCTGCGACGTAGCTAAAAGATACGCCGAACGACCTGAGGGCAGCCTACGCTCAACATGGTATTGTCCCGTTGGCTTTGTAGGTGCATTCGGTGTCCTAGTTGGCGAAGTCGGATTGCAATTAACAATCAGAGACAGCTAAATCCGGTGAAACGGATTGGATCGGATTAACTAATGGAATCAGAGCTTATTCTAACGTTTGAAAAAATATGAGGTAAATATGTATATGCAACTTTTAAAACTTTAGTATAATGAAAAGGATCAAATATCAATCTGCATTGTTATGTCTATTGGTAATGTGCGGGCTAAACTTGTCTGCACAAATGGTTGGACAACAATTGAACAGCCTTTTTAATAAGCTGGATAGTCAACACGTACTTAACGGGAATGTGTTGATTGCAGAAAAAGGCAAAATCATCTTTCAGAGATCTTTGGGCTATGCCAATTTGGAACAGCAAAAGCAAAATACTGACCATTCCCGTTTCCAGATTGGTTCGGTTTCCAAGACTTTTACTGCTGTGGCAATATTTCAGTTGGAAGAACACGGTAAATTGAAGCTGGAAGACCATCTCGTCTCTTATTTTCCAGACTTCCCCTATCCGGATGTAACCATTTACGAGTTATTGGCGCACACCTCTGGTATTCCTGACAAAGAGGAACTGTTCTTTCCGATAATCGAGCGGGAACCTGACCGCGTTTTCACCAACAGGGATATCATTCCTGCAATGAAAGCACTCAATAAGCCAGTTGCTTTTACACCGGGTAGTCAATGGCGCTACTGCAATATGGGTTATGCACTGCTGGCGTTACTGGTGGAAAAGATCAGCCGGATGCCTTTCGGCGATTACATGAAACAGCACATTTTTTCCCCCGCAGGAATGGAGAACAGCTATTTACTTTCTTCCATGAAAACATCTCAGGATGAAGTCAAAGGTTATTTAATTCGTGCACATTACCTGGGCGACATAGAATCCATTGACCGCAGCAAAAAGGTGCATCCATGGAGCTACAACATGCGAGGGTTTGAGGGATGCACCAACATTGTCAGCACCACACATGATCTGCTCAATTTCGATGTCGCTTTAACCAAAAATAAGTTGCTGAAAGCTGCAACCCTTTCAAAAATGCAGAATCCGTCGAGGCTGTCAAATGGCAGGACTACAGTAGCAGACGGCGAATTTGGTAAAGCTGCATATGGGCTGGGTTGGTTTGTGCCGGCAGATGGCAGCGCGGGAAAAATAGTGATGCATACAGGAAGAGAACCAGGCTTTTTCAGTTTTTTTCTGCGTGATCTCAGTCATCAAAGAACCATTATCATATTGGATAACATGGAAAGTTCAGGTTTTGGAAAAGCTTGCAAAGAAAGTTTTAATATATTTAGCCAAACAGATTATTTTCCGGAAATGAAGCAAAAGGAATCCCTCTTTTTGGCATATGTAAAAAAACTATATTCAGAAGGCCCAGAGGAAGCCATTACTCAATTTAACCTCCTTAAGAGT
>WSSedL1CaDRAFT_10001390_pt1 | contig 14166 bp, 13 predicted proteins | sample WetSurSL1Cattail_FD_9464 | JGI IMG/M metagenome (IMG submission 9464)
CGCCCGCCGTAAGGTCGGTATGTTGGTTGGCAGAGAGACGGATACTTTGACACAGGATGAAATCATCCGGGCAGTCGTGGAAACAACTGCTGAGAATACAGTTGACGGCGTAATTTCAACTATTTTTTACGCCGTCATCGGTAGCCTTTTGGGACTGGCCGCACCGCTGGTCTATGCTTTTAAGGCTGTCAGCACTTTGGACTCGATGGTGGGATATAAAAATGAACGCTACTTATATTTTGGACGGGCCTCCGCCAAGATCGACGATGGGGCCAATTTTTTCCCCGCCCGTTTGAGCGGTTTGCTGATTCCTTGCAGTGCTTTTTTGGCGGGAAAGAGTTTTGGGCGGAGTTGGCGGATTATGCTGCGGGATCGACGCCGTCATAGCAGTCCCAATTGCGCCTACCCGGAAGCGGCGGTAGCCGGTGCTTTGGGGGTGAGGCTTGGCGGTAATAATGTCTATTTCGGCCGGGTGGTTGAAAAACCAACTTTGGGTGATGCCTTAAGGCCTTTGGAAATAGGAGATATAGACGCCACGGTAAAATTGATGTACCTGGCATCGCTGCTGGGAATGGGATTAGGGATATTAGTTTTGTTATGGTTAGGGGTTTAGAGTGCCGTTGATGTCTCTGAAGTCTCTTTTCGGATTGGAATCAGATCGTTTATTTTTAGCATGCGTTGTCGGGAGGAAATGATACCATGAATGAGCCTCACGGAGGAAACGTCTATAAGGCTGCCGCCCGTTTTGGTCTTGACCGGGAAGCCTTGTTGGATTTTAGCGCCAATATCAACCCTTTAGGCACTCCGGAAATATTGCAAGGCCTTTTAAGGGAAAAAGTGGCGGAGCTCAACCAATACCCTGATCCCGACAGTATGAATCTGAGGACAAGTATTGCCCGGTATTTATCCGTTCCGGCTGAAAAAATCATCATCGGCAATGGCGCTTCGGAGATTATTTCTTTACTGTTCGGCACTTTAAAACCCCGGAAAGTCCTGCTGGTTACCCCGACTTTTTCCGAATACGAGCAGGCGGCCATCCGGGCTGGAGCCATGATAGAGTATTTTTTTCTGCAGTCCGCGGCGGATTTTCAGGCGGATCTCGATCTTTTGGCCAAAAAAGTGAGAACCGTGGATTGCTTAATGATTTGTAATCCGAACAATCCCACTTCGACTCTATTAACTGTGGAGCAATTGCGGTTTTTGGCGGAAGCGGCCACCCAATCCGGGATATCCATGATTGTAGACGAAGCCTTTATTGAACTGACTCCGGGAGGGAACAACAATTCCCTGGTCGCGTATTTGGCGGAATATCCGACGCTTTTTTTGATCCGGGCTTTTACCAAGATATTTGCCGTTCCCGGGCTGAGAGTCGGCTATGGTTTGGGAGATCCAGCCTTGACTCGCCGGATGAAAGGCAATCAACCGCCATGGTCGGTGAACCTTTTAGCCGATTGTATTGCCGATTTTCTGCCACAGGCCGGGGCCTATTTGGAACAGACCCAGGATTGGCTAAATGTTGAGCTAAAGTGGATAGCTGAATCATTTCGGCAAATTCCTTTTTTAAAGGTATTTGAACCCCGGGCCAATTTTATTTTGGCCGAAATCGTAAGTGATTTGAAGGCATCCGACTTGCAAGAGAGATTGGTGAAACAAGGAATCCTGATCCGGAATGCCGGTAATTTTCAAGGTTTAAATGAAAAATATTTTCGGGTAGCGGTCAGGGATAGGGAGAGTAATTTGGTTTTGATCAATCGGCTACGTAAAATTTTAAGCAATCATGGTTTAAATGATTAGGTGGCAAAAATTTATGGCGAAGCCAAAAAAGAAAGGGCTGAACGGAGTGAGAGGTTTGGTACATATCTATACGGGTGATGGAAAAGGAAAAACAACGGCCGCGATTGGTTTGGGAATCAGGGCTTGCGGCAGGGATTTAAAAGTGGCCTTCGTCCAGTTCCTCAAAGGGGTCGACACCGGAGAATTGAAGACCCTCCAGGGGCTGGGTGAAGTTTTTAAAGTTTATCGCAATTCGGATACCGTCAAATTTGTCAAGGATATGAACCAACAGGAAATGCAGGCGGCCCGGGCCGGAATGGGCCGCTTGTGGCAAACCGCCAAAAATTTAGGAAATCAGGGACAATGCGATTTGTTGATTTTGGATGAAATCATGGCCGCCATTTCCACCGGTCTGCTTCCGCTTAAGGATGTCGCCCTTTGGGTGCGGGAAAAGCCCAGCGAATTGGAGCTGGTGATGACTGGTCGAAACGCCCCGGCGGAGTTGGTGGAACTTGCGGATTACGTATCGGAAATCAAAGCGGTGAAACATCCTTATAGCCGGGGAATTAAGGCTAGAAAAGGAATTGAATTTTAAAATGAAAGATAATAGTATGGATTTGGTTTTGAAATCAATTATGGATCAAAATTGAATAGGAAATGAGATAGGTGCCCTACGGGGCATAGGGAAGACCGGTGCAATGCCGGCGCGGTCCCGCCACTGTAATGGTGAGCGAACCCAAGTTGATACCACTGAGATGAGAGTTTCGGGAAGGTTTGGGGAAACGAAGATCCAGAGCCAGGTGAACTGCCTATCTAACAATCTCCGGTTGACCTACGAGCGACGGGAAGGGGATTATGTATAGATACGTACTTCTCCATCTTGGCTAGTTTAGCCGGGATTTTTATTGATTTTCAACTTTGTAGTTGGTTTATAGGTTTACCCATGTATATCAAGTGTTATTTGCCTAAGTCACTCTGCGAAAGGTGAGGTATTTACTTATAAAAATAAAGGGGGCTGACTTAAAGTCGGCCTCCTTCTGTAAAAGAAAGCACTTATGTTTATCTATAGAATATCTGTGAATGGAGGGGAAGATCAAATTTATTGTTTTGGCATATTGGTTGGGTTGAATCTTACGTACGGTGTTTGCAAGCATAAACGAAGCGAATTTTAGTATTTTCTCTATATTGTTATTGACATTTTGTATTATTCAATTTACAATGAATTACATAATCGTAAAGGTGTCGATCGGTAATCGATCGGAGAATAGGGAACGGGGTGAGAATCCTCGACGAACCCATCGCCGTATACGGAGAGCGAACCTTCAAAATGCCACTGGGTAAAATCCCGGGAAGGCGAAGGTAAGCGAAGACACGTAAGCCGGAAGACCTGCCTTTTAGGTATCAAATATTCAGTGGATAACGGTAAAGTCTGCGAGTATAGCTATATGCTGTATTTGCGGGCTTTTTTTATTCACCAAAAGGGGAGTGAATCAATTCTGCATTGATCAACATTCAAATAGCAAAAAAAAGAATTACAAAATAGGAGGTTATCATGAAGCTTGGGGAAATTTTGGAAAAAATTAAGGGACTTGATAGCACCGCAATGGATACCACCCGTATCTTACAGGACAGTTTGGTAAAACCTGCCGGTAGCCTCGGCATGCTTGAAAGCATCAGCATTCAAATGGCGGGAATTACGGGCAAGGTGAAAAACAACATTGATAAAAGAGTTCATTTTGTTTTTGGTGCAGACAACGGTATTTATGAGGAAGGCGTATCCGCAGCACCACAAATTTTCACCAACTTTTTGATGAAGGGCTATGCTTCCGGTAAAAAATGCGGAATCAACGTCCTTTGTGAATACAACAAGGTTGACTTAAAACTTGTTGATATGGGCGTTATTGGCGAACTCGATTATCCCAATATTCTCAACAAAAAGTTGATGCCAAGCGGCACCCATAACTTTTGCAAGGAAAGGGCAATGAGCCAGGATTTAGCCTTCAAAGCGATAGAAGTTGGCTTTGAGCTTGTAAAGTTGGCCTGCGATCAAGGCTATGATATTATTGGTACCGGCGAGGTTGGTATGGGCAATACCTCTACGGCAGCTGCCTGCATAATGGCGGCACTCGGCTGTACCGATACGGACAAGGCAATCGGTAGAGGCGGCGGGCTCACCGACGAAGCCTTTGAAAACAAAAAACGTGTGATTTCGCAAGCCTTGGCAATGCACAAACCTGATGCAGAGGATATTGTAGATATTATTTCAAAGGTTGGCGGACTTGACATTGCTGCGATGACCGGTGTGTTTATTGGCGCAGCATATTATCGTAAACCGGTTATTATTGACGGTGTAATCTCCATTGCCGCTGCACTGCTCGCCTATAAATTTAGCCAACTTACCAAAGAGTTTATGTTCCCCTCACACATATCCGCAGAGCCGGCATATAAGCTTGCAATCGAAGCCATGAAGCTGAAACCTATGCTTAACCTGGGAATGCGACTTGGTGAAGGAACAGGTTGCCCGATAGCCATGGGAGTTATCGGCAATGCAATGGCTATTATCAATAATATGAGTACCTTTGAAGAAGTCAATATGGATATTGAATACCGTAAAGGTATAAAGGCATAAAGGCTCAAAAAAGAGGCTGCAATTTTTGGCGTATAGGTCTTTTGAATCATTGTTTTTCCTCCATTTTTTGGGAATTAAAAGCCAACGGCCCGACAGCTTCCCTGTCCGGGCCGTTGGCTTTTTTTATTATTTTGGACATCACAATAACGCCCGGTAAAGATACCGCGCGTTTGGTTGGGAAAACTTTCGATATAAACTTTTCCCACTATCATATTACCACGTTTTTTCGATAACAGGGTATCGATTTTGTCTCAAGTACTTCCGGGGCACGCAGGACAAGGAAAAGGAGACTTTTGGCGATAGGATGCCTGATAAATGCCCGGTTGATGATTTCGGTGCTAAATAATAAAAACCGGTGCTGGTTTGGGGAGCGAGATTTTAGTTATCCACAGATGAGGGCGAGGTGGGGGAAAAAATGAAAGGAAGGTTTGGAAAATTGGATGGGGCGGTTTTTTTTAGTGACTGCGAAAGATTCAATGAATGAAATGAATGGCGGTTTTGATGGCCCAGGGATTGCGGCGGCGGGTTACTATGTTCATGATGCCTATAAATGAATGACCAGTATTATGGTCCACGGATTTTAAAATTTTAGTGACTGCGAAAGATTCAATGAATGGAATGAAGGACGATTTTGATGGTCCATGATTGCGGCGGTAGGTTGTTTAATTTATGATGCCTATAAATGAATGACGATTTCGATGGTCCACGGATTTCACCGGCTGAGTTCCTTTCTGAGCGGCCAGAAAGGAACCAAAGAGCCGCCGGGAACCCATGAGTTCCCGGACCTTCCTTCATATCTCCTCGCTTCCGTGCTCGGAGTCGGAGTTTTTGATTGGACTGACGCTGCCGTCCGTGGCAGCGTCTTTTGGGTTATTCTGTGTGCCGACGGCTGAAAACGTCCTGTTTTAAAGCCGCGCCGTCGCCATCCCTGGGCGACGGGTGCAGGTTCGAACATTGCTGCTGTGCTTGGGGGATTTTTTATTATCATCTTTTTTTGTATTCTTGATTTTGCAATACCGGCTTGAAATGGAGGTTGCATTTCGGGCCTTTCTTGGTTTGCTGATGAGATGAAGGTCTTTTTGGCTGTCCACGGATTTCGGCGGGTGGCTTTAATGAGCGAATAGAAGAATATTCGTGGAAGTACCTTTGTTGTTGATAGGAGGCACAGCCTTGACCTCCTGCACCTTCAGGGCCAAAGGGTGTGTGCGGCACACCCTTTGGAATCCCGCCGCACGGGGAGATCCCCGGGGCCCCTTTATGTCTCCGCCCATCCTTGGTCGAAGTAAGGAGTTTTTGATTTAAGTTAGGCCACCGACATCGTGTCGGCGGCCTTCAGGGTTGGTTCAGGGGGCCGATGGCGTAGAAACGTCCTATTTCTCGTGCCACGCGCCAACGTCCTGTTGGCGGAGGATTTTCAAATATTTTTTTGTATTCGCTAACTTTTTTTATTTGATCGATTGATAACAATTTGTTTGGTTCGACAAAGGCAAGTGCAGCATGCAGAAGTGTTGCCGGGGCGCGGGGTGTCTTATAAAGTTAAAAGTTTGAAGTTAAAAGTGAAAAATAACCCCTTTTTTCCCTTTACTCTTTACACTTTTAACTTTTTACCGAGGGGCACGTCCTGCTTGAAGCGACTGTTGCAGTTGTTCTTGGGTAACGGCCCCCTTGAAATATTCGGCGGCGGTTTGCCAATTGGCAGCGTACTTAGCGGCGTCAACTAAAGCCAGCCATTGCCCTGCGGCTACGATAGCGGTATGGCCTTTAGCGGTGGGGGTTGAAAAGGTGATACTGGGTATTAGCATCATTACAATTACTACTCCTATGAGTAAGTTTTTGATCACCTTACCAGATCCTTAGGCTACGGATTTGGTCGGCGAGGTCTCCCTGACAGTACAATTCTAGCAGTGGGAACATTGCTTTTTTAGTAGGAGTTAGCCGGGGGAGGGTAACTAGTTACCATTTTTGGCAGAATTTTCAGGAAAAGTATTATTTATTTGGGAGGAGGGCCGATAGAGAAAGTAGATGGGGAAATTTTATGGTGAGTTGGAGTGGGAGACTCATGTAATAAATGCTTCCTAAATCTAATTGACAAATTATTTTTTGAAGACGATTAGAGATATAGACCTGCTATAGCTGAATAGAAAAATGGAGTGATAAATTGTGGCCTTGCTTACTGATATTCTCAAATGGACCGAAACGGAACTAAAGCCTTGGCAGCGAGATGCAATTCGACGATTGTTTCAACAGTCTTCAGTTCTTTCAGAAGATGATTATAAAGATCTTTATGATTTGTTAAAATCAGCACATGGTTTACCAAATTCACGGAACCTAGTACCATTACCACTGACAACAACTCATTTACCTACCGTACTTAAGGAAAAGAACGTAGTGGTTCTGAAAATGTTACGAGATTTAAAACATGTGAATCGTATTACCTTTGATCAAAAGTTAAAATTTTCCGTTAAAGGGATAACAGTGATTTATGGCGGCAATGGAAGTGGAAAGTCCGGGTATGTCCGAGTTTTAAAGCGAGCTTGTCGTGCCCGTGATCAAGAAGAGAAAGTGTATCCAGATGTCACTGATCCTAATGCTCATACTTATGTACCAGAAGCATTTTTTGATATTGAAGTTGACGGAGTATTAAAACAGGTTAAATGGGAAGCGAACACAGTTCCACCAGATGAACTTTCTACTATTGCAGTCTTCGATTCCCGGTGTGCGAGGGTCTATTTGACTTCGGAGCAAGATGTCGTTTATCTTCCTTATGGTCTTGATATTGTTGAGAATTTAGCGAATCATGTTCTCCCGGAGCTAACCCAGCGTCTCGAAAAGGAAATTGAAAGTATTAATATTGATCGGAAACCATTCAATCATCTGCTTGGTGAGACAGAAGTGGGACAGATTATATGTGGATTGAGCGATAAGACCGATACATTAAAGATTAAACATCTTGCAACCTTAAATGAAATGGAATTAAAGCGAATTACGGAACTTGATTTTGCACTTTCAGAAACAGACCCTAAGGTTAAAGCAAGAGAGTTGCGTTTATCGGTTAGTAGATTAAAGGAGTTAGTGAAAAGAATTGATTTCGCATTTGCATGGGTGTCGGATGAAGCAGTTGTCAATTTAAAGTCACTTAATGAAGTGGCCGTAACTGCAAGTCAGGCCGAAAAAATTGCAGCTAATGCTTTTTGTTCTGGAGAAGAACTACTTCCAGGGACTGGAGAATCCATATGGAGATCACTTTTTGAGGCAGCCCGAAGATTTTCTACAGAAGTTGCATATCCTGGACATCCATTTCCATATATCGATAATGGCGCTGTTTGTCCGCTCTGCCAACAAACACTCTTAAATTCGGGCGAGCGACTTCTACGTTTTGAAAACTACATTCAGGAAGATACAACAAAAATTGCAGATGAGAAGAGACAACAACTTGAATTTGCAAGGCAAAAACTCACATATGCAAATTTAGCTATCGGACTGGATAATTCACTTTTGGAGGAACTTACTATTCTTGATGAAGCTGTTGGTTCGATTATACGAACTTTTGAGGATTCTATAGATGCTCGACGTTTATGGATACTAAATGCAATTGAGACATATTCATGGGAAGACGTTCCTAAAACTAATGAAAGCCCTCGCCACCGATTAAGGAATATAGCTGCTTACCAGCTTAAACTAGCCCGTACCTTTGATAAAGCATCTGATGAAGCAAAGAACAAAGCATTAAAAAAGGAACTTGGAGAACTCCAGGCTCGTCAAAAACTCATAGAATGTTCGGATGCGTTAATTGCATTGGTTGAGCGTATAAAGTTTAGGAGTATATTGGAGAGTTGTAAAAAAGACCTTAAGACGAAACCCATATCAGAGAAATCAAAGGAACTTGCTAATAATATAATTACCTCAACTCTTAAGTCTGCATTAGATGATGAGTTTAAAAAATTCGGTATGGATCACATCAGAACTAAGTTAAAGGAAAGAAATGATAAAGGAAAGGTAAAGTATCAATTGCTCCTGGATATACCAAATACAAATAAGTTGGAAGAGATTCTTAGTGAAGGAGAACAGCGTGCAATTGCATTAGGATCTTTCATGGCGGAACTTCGTTTATCTAATCATTCTGGTGGAATCGTATTTGATGATCCGGTTTCGTCACTTGATCATTGGAGACGACAAAAGATTGCGAAACGTTTAGTTCAAGAAGCAGCACGAAGACAGGTGATTGTTCTAACACACGATACTTCCTTTCTTGGTCAGTTATGTGATGAAATCGAATTAAACAATGTTCCTCACTTAATTCAATTTCTTGAATGGAATGGTAATAATCCGGGATTTGTTAGTGAGGGTTTACCTTGGGAACATCAAGGTTGTATGGAACGAATTGATGCTCTTGAAAAAGCTCAAAAAGTGTTCGAAAAAATGCCTTGGCCTATATATCCAGGGAAAACCGAGTCTTCTCAGATGCGGCATCAATATGATCAATTACGTGCTACGATTGAAAGAGCTATTCAAGATGTCGTTTTCAGTGGGGTTATTAAAAGATATCGAGATTATATTTGTGTAAATAATCTTAAGGGTGTTGTGGGCTTTGAGGAAAATGAATGTCAAAAGATTCAACAGTTATATAAACGTTGTTGTGATGTTGTAGATGCTCATGATCCATCTTCCGAGAAGAATACTCCAGTTCCAACAGTAGATGAATTTGGAATGGATATAAAAACTTTAAAAGACATAATCGAGGCTATTAAATCCAAACGGAAAAAAGTTAAAACTACTGTTGCTGTTCCTTAAACTGAGATGTAATAGGAGTATTGAATCAGTAATAGATATTGGGAAATAGATATGGAATTATTGTTTTATAATATAATAGTTGCGGATATGCTTTAGATCTCCGCAATACCAGCCCTGAGCCGGCCCATCGTGGGCACGGTTCTTAAAAACAATATATTATGGTCTATTTGTTAGGACTATCATGGGGGATTTTTATGTATATTAGAAAATTATTAGAAATGTCAGCATTAATTCTAAGTATAATTAATGGTTTAGCTTTATTAAGACAATATTTAAGGGATAAACCAAAACTTCAGGTTGATCCTGTCCATCCCGAGTCTTATCAATGGTGGTTCAAATTACCTTCACGGGATTATAAGGGACATAAAACTAGAAGGTATGGGTTGTTAATATATTTAGGGATATCTAACCGAGGTCTTAGAAATGTTTCACTTGAATCATGGAATCTATTTGTTATAACTTTAAATAATAAAAAACATGAACTAAAACCGATAAGTATTCCAGAACCCAAGGGAAAACTGGGAGATAATGAAAAAATTTATAGTGTTTTAGGTCAAACTGGGCTATATCATAACGGCGATACCCTTATAGAATCTGGGACCAGTATTAGTGGAATGGCATATTATATTGCTGAATTTTGTGGAGATGAAATTTTGGATTTGAAAATATGTAATAATCAAATTTCGGGGGAAGTTCAAGTAGAAGGTGTTTATGGGAAAAAAGCCAAAACAAAAATAGCCCTGCATGAACGATCTTTGGAATTTATTGAATCTTTAATACCTGGAATTGAAAAAATCGGATAAATATCTATTAAATAATTAATTTGCTATATTTATAGCCGACCAACCAACCATCCATGGTTCGGCTGGCGTGTAAGCTTGTAACTTCTGTACAGGGCTTGTACTGCGGAGATCAGCTTCGTTCCTACTGGCGGGGCTCGGATAGTCAAAGGAAGTTAACTCGAAGAAGCTGTCAATTCATGATGTATTTCAATGAAGTTTATTCATGAAGCGGTCTCGCCCACATTTTCAAAACCAAGTCGGCGTCGCCACTAGGTTTTGAAAACGTCAGAACGGGCGGACGTTATCGAATTTGCGTCAATTGTTTGCCCATTCCTCCGTTTATTTTTTGCTCCCGAAGAAGCGGCTGATGTGAACTGGAATTGTAACTTTGGACACTAAATTATCGGATTGCAAGTTAAATTTGCAAGAAAAAATACCGAATAGCAGGAAAAAGAAGAACAAACACAAAAAGAATCCAGGAAAAAAGTAAAAGGGCCTTTTTTTCTTCATCTCGCGGAATACATATTCCATGTTGGGTTCCGGCAAGGAATTCTTGCTTTCTAACGGCGGATAAAGCATTGACATTAATTGTTTGTCACTAAACTCAATTGGCCACGTGATACCGGCTTTTTCGGCTCGTCCAAGCACTTCGGCGACAGTGGTCTTGCCACAATTGCAGGCTTGGCCGATCTCTCGCAGGGATAGTTGTACTTCGTGTTTTAGTCGCAAAATTTCTCTTGCTTTTAGCATGTCCAGCCTCCTCATCGTTGGCCTCCTTTAATCATTCTGATTAAAGAGTACCAGTTGTTTTATCAACTCGACAAGGTGTCCGGATGTGCCGTTATTCTGTCCGGATAATTCCGAAACGCTGTCCGGATGTTCCCGGTATCAGTGTCCGGATGCGGCCGAAATATGCAGTGTTGGATCAACCAAGTCAAACCCATTTCCCGGATGATACGGATAAAGAAACAGAACATGAAGAATTCGAAGCAGTAAAAAAACATTTGAGGCTTGTTCGAAGGCAATTGACAGGATGAAAGGTAATTTACAAGTAATTGTTACTGATCATGCCGGTGGTAGTGCAGTTAAAGGAGTTTCACATGTAAATGTTATAGAAAGATGGCGAAAAGGGCGTAAATTAATTCCTTGGCATTGGAGCGATATTGCTTTAAAAGAATATATTGATCAAAACTCTAAGGCTGATGCAGCTATCGAGGATATAGTTGATTCTGTCTTAAAACCAACGATACTGAAAGAACTTAATCTATCCGATGAAGAAGAATCATATATCGTTGAAATTATAGAATCATTATTTATTACAGAGGGTATTCACTTTAAAGTAAAAATTATAGGCACTAGTCAGGATTTTATAGTTGAAGGAATTATTAGCCCGGATTTGAGTCTGGTGATACAAAGCACAGAAAGACTGACAGAAAATTAATTTAAAGTTGAGAGCCTTACTAGTACTGCTTTTTCTCTATTCCAAGCACCTTATCGTGATGTTCTTTTTGGATTTCTGGATATAACTTGTGTTTTTCTAGGCATTTGACTATTGCTTCAATAGAAAGTACAGAAAAGAAACCTAATTGTTCGGGCTCACTATTTTGTACAAATGACGAAGTAATTACCCCAAGTGCATCACCACTTTCGTGAATGGCTACTCCGCCGCTAAATCCACCCCTTGGAACTGCCGATAGAATGAAATGTACTGCCGGCGCATGCCGAGGGACAAAGAAAGTATGTATTTCAGCCCGAGCTGCTACCAATAAAGGTTCATTTGCCATAGGAATCGGAGGATAGCCAAGTAAAATGGCATCCGATAGATGCCATATCTTCCTATACACCCAGTCGTCCCAATGGATTCCAAGTTTTACTATTGCTGTTGCAGGATGTATTTTCTTTACTTTGAATACAGCGACATCTATTTCTTTGTTATCTGAAAAAAAGGGACCATTAATCAACTCAAGTGGTTCTATATAATGCTTAAATAAAGGAACTGACCCCATAACATTACTCAGCGTTTCATCATATTGCTTAATGAATTCATCTGTAACATCAACCTTCATAATCTCTCGAATATATTCAGTACTTGAAACACCAACTGGCTCAGTAGCCTTAATTTCTATTATTTCGTTTTCTTCCAAAACATGCCGGGCAGTAACAAACACACCCTCGCCGATATGAAAAGCAGAGCCAATCCCACGATTACCATCTGGTTTGAGTACATCGATATATGCTAGTGCACTTGCATTTTGGTGGTACAGCATTCTCGCTCGATTACTATCCATTTTTACCTGTTTTGTAATATATTGATTTTATGAATTTTATATACTTTGAACTTGGTGACAGCCATGTTAACATTTCTTTTTTTATCCATTTGGAGGTTTACAATATCTCTACTTTTAAGTACGACAAGAAATTTACTTATTTTTAATTAAAATTTTCTTCCACTTAGATGGACTAATTATTCTTTTGAACATTTTGAGATGCCTTTATAAAAGCTTCTAAATCCGATCTGTGAACTCTCCAAAGATCACCCAGTTTTATTGCCTTCAATTTTCCTTGTCTTATCCAAGCTGAAACAGTACGAGGCTTTATATTAAATTTTTCTGCTATTTCTTGAGGGCTATAATATTCTTTTTCCGGCATTAAATTAACCTCCTGTCCTAACTATAGTAACACATCCTAAAATTCCTTTCCATCGTCCTATAAACTACATAGCCTAGATTACCAAAAATGATTGACGAATTTTCTCTTTTATGATAATCTATAAGTACAATATTAACTACATAACCTTAAATGAATCTGGAAGCTGGTTATTAAGATGCCTTTATCTAGCATCAACATCTACACCCTAAAACAAATCCGAACCAAACGCCACCGTTATGACCTGGAAGACTATCCAATAACGAGTCCCTTAACCTGTTATAAAGTCCTCCAATTCCTGCTCGACCTCAATTCCGAACCGGGTAGAGTAGAGTTGCAATACGCAACTCTTAAAAAAAGAACTTATGCTCTTTTAAAGTTTGGCATCATTTCTCTAAATACCAGAAATAAAATCGTTGGGATACATATCATCGGAACCGGCTCCCTCGATCAATTATATATCGAACCCAGAGAAGTTATTATGGCCGCGATGATGAACAATGCCAAAGCGATCATCGCCTTTCACAACCATCCTAGCGGCGATCCTGAACCCAGCCGGGATGATATTTTTCTGACCCGTAGACTAAAAGAAGCCGGGAAAATCATGTGTATCGAACTATTGGAACACCTGATCACCGGAGAGTGGAATTATTATAGTTTAAGGGAAAAAGGCTTTATATAGATGCTTTGAGGAAGCTAAGCTTGTTATGATTGTCAACCGGAGACTAAAGCCATCCGGCTACAAGATGGAAGGGCGCTGCCCTGAACTTTGGGATGATATATTCGGCAAAATAATAGCCATGGACGGCTTGCGTCTTGTAGCCGGGAGGTTTACCTCCCGGTCGGCGGATATTAAATCTTTCTTTCGTAACCAAATCAACTCGGACAATCACTGGAGTTATACTCCACATAACTCGGAACTTTAAACTTTGAACTCGAAACGGAGGTCTTTCCCATGCTTACCTACAAAAACACCGGCATCAAAAAATACATCCTCGACCGGATCTGTGAGATCGATGACGAGATCGTCAATGAAGACCCGGAATACCGGGAACTGGGGGAACGGGTGGATGAATGCAAGCAACAACTCGCCGCCAAGTTGCCCCCGGAAGATGAGAAAATGTTGGAGAAATATGAAGGAAGCTGGGTCGCCCAAGTTTGCCGCCAGGAAGAGATCCTTTTCAGCGAAGGGCTGATGGAAGGAATGATGTTTGGCTACTGGGTGGCGGTGATTAGTCAGGGAGTAGATAAAGTAAAAGTTTGAATTGTGAAGGGTGAAGTAGATTACTTACACTCTTATTCTTTCTGATAGAAGTCAAATAGGCAACTTGAATAAGCAATTTACCAGGCCATAATTTTCTACACACAAAAGATCTCCGTCTTCAAGGAGGAAGACGGGCGACACATATTTTCTCGGATGAAAATTTGTGTTCGCCAACGGAAGCCTTATATAGTTGCCAGTCGAAAGGCCACGGATGGCGAAGACGTTCTAGAAGCCCTGGATGAATGAGGGAGGTTCGGAATCCGTAGGTTCCGAGCGGCGGA
>WSSedL1CaDRAFT_10001391_pt1 | contig 14152 bp, 12 predicted proteins | sample WetSurSL1Cattail_FD_9464 | JGI IMG/M metagenome (IMG submission 9464)
GCGCCCGCGGCGGCTACGGCTCCTGCCGCATTGCGCCGGCGCTCGAAAAACTCGGCGAGGCGGCGCGCCGGAAACTTTATCTCGGCTACAGCGATATGGGCTTTCTGCTCGCCGGGCTGTACGCCCGCGGCTTTCACGTCGCCCACGGACCGATGCCGGCCGATCTTATCCGCGACGGCGGCGAGACGGCGGTGGCGCGGGCCCTGCGGTTTATGTGCGAAGGCGCCGAGGACGCTCTGGAGCCGGCCTTCGCGGCGGGCGCACGCTGCGCCGCCTTCAATATGACGGTATTGAGCCAGCTGATCGGTACGCAACTGGAACCGGATCTGACCGGCCACGTGCTGATGCTGGAAGACGTCTCGGAATACATGTACCGGATCGATCGCACCATGTTCCACCTCACGTCGCAAAAGTCGATCCGCCGCGTCGCGGGCATCCGGCTCGGCCGCTGCAGCGACATTCCGGAAAACGATCCCGATTTCGGAGAAAACGAGGAAACCGTGGTCAAACGCTGGTGCGAGGCGTCGGGCATTCCCTATCTCGGCCGCGCCGACATCGGACACGACATCGAAAACAAGATCGTGCCGTTCGGATAGAGCGCTTCGCCGAAAAGTCGAGCCCTGTATTATAAGTTGTAACAACATCAATTTACGCTATAATGGTTGTATCCGTATAGGTACTCCACGATGCGCGTAATCCCGAACCCTGCCCTGATCGAATTTTCCGGCGGTTTGGCGCATGAGCTGGCCAACATCTTCACTGCCGCCGCCGGCAATCTCTCTTTGTTGGACGATGACTGCCGGAGCAGCGCCAGTTGCGGTCAGACGCTAAACGACATCCGCCGCACGACCGTCCGCGGGTTCGATCTGATTACCTTATTGAGGGCTTTTGCCGGCCGGCAGGCGTTGCGCGAGACACCTGTCGACGCCAACGGCGTGGCCGAACGCGCCCTTGAGGAGGCCCGTGCAAGCCTTGCATCGAACATTACGGCGAAACTTCTTCCGTCACCGGAAAAATGCACCGTCGTCGCCGACGACGAAAAACTGCGTAGCGCCATCGGTGCGCTGATCGTCAACGCGCACGAGGCGATGCCGAAAGGCGGCCAACTGACCGTCGTCGTTACGATCGAACCCGGGGAAGACCGGAAGGACTATGTCCGCATCGCCGTGCGCGATACCGGCGTCGGCATGAAGCCCGGTTTTGCGGCACACGCCTGCGAACCGCTGGTGACCACCAAGCCACGCGCCTTCCGCAACGGATGGGGACTGGCAACCTGCGATGGGATCGTCCGGCAATCCGGCGGGTTTCTCGAACTGGACAGTATACCCGGCAAGGGGACCAAGGCGTCTCTCGTCCTGCCGCTGGCGGATTAGGGTCAGCACTCGTAGTTCAGCCGCTGCTGACTTCCACCTTGGCGACGAAAATATAGCCGCCGTTGCGCACGGTTTTAATCAACTCCGGCGAGGTGGATACGTCGCCCAATTTCTTGCGCAGGCGGGCGATGGCGACATCGACGCTGCGGTCGAAGGCGGGGCTGTCGTTATCGTGCGCCAGATCAAGCAGAAAAGCGCGGCTCAACACCCGATTGGGCCGGCGCACGAAGGTTTCGAGCAGCTTGTACTCGCCGGTGGTCAGCCCCACCACTTGCTTCGCTTCGTCGCGCAAGGAGCGAGAGGACGTATCCAATGTCCACCCTTCGAAGCGGAATTGCTCGCCGTGCAAAGAAAGGCCTGCGCCGCGTTCGCGCTCCTGGCGGCGCAGCACGCTGCGGATGCGGGCGTGGACCTCCTTCAATTCGAACGGCTTGGTCACGTAATCGTCGGCGCCCACCTCCAGACCGACGATACGATCGGTCAGATCGCCCCGGCCGCTGATGATAATAATGCCGATGTCGAACTTTTCGCGCAGGCGCCGGGTCAGCGTCAGTCCGTCGAGGTCGGGAAGCCCGACGTCGACCAGAACGAGATCGTGCGGTTCCTTGGCCAGAATACCTTCGATGCCGACGCCGCTGGACAGCGCGGTCACGGCATAGCCGTCGGCGGCAAGGCTGTTCTGCAACAGATTACGCACGTCGTAATCGTCGTCGACGATGGCAAGGCGCTTCGACAAGCCCGTTCCTCCTGATTGCATTTATCACGGTATACAACTTGTAGTTAACATTATCTGAATGGTTAAAAAGTTCAATCCTTAACCGCAGTTAAGGTTTTGATATTCCGTTAAATTTGAAACAAATCGACACGGTTCGAAATCGTTGCACATCCGGGCGAAAAACCCGCGCAACAACCGAAAGTTACAGTGCCGTCCATTCGGATTGCATCTGCCCGCTCCGACAACCAACGCCGCGGGAGGGAGGGCAGCCGCGATGACACGGAGACGATGATGGATTTTTTCAGACACCTTTCCCTGCGCGCCAAGATCATCGGCGCCTTCACGTTGATCACACTCGCCACGATCGCCCTTGGCGCTTTTTCGGCCACACGTCTGGCGGAGGTGCAAAGCTATGCGGAAGACATTCGCAGCAACCATCTGCCGTCCGAGGTGATCCTGGCGGACATAATCAACAACACCTCGCGGGTGCGCATCCGCCAGGGCTCCTACATGATGGTCGATACGCCGGCGGCACGGGAAAAGGAATTGGCGTCGCTGAATCAGTCGATTGCCAATACCGCGGAAGACATCAAGAAATTCGAAAAACTACTCGATCCTGCGGAACGGCCGCTGTTCGAAAAATGGACCGCCGGCTGGCAGGAACAGTTGCAGATGAACGACCGAATGATCCAGATGGTCAACGCCGGGGATACCTTGCGTGCCAAGGATTACTACCTGCATGAAATGCGCGATTCCTTCCGCAACAAATTCTACGCCGCGCTGCAAGAAGACCAGAACTACAACGAACGCGAGGGGGCAGCCTCCGCCGACGCCGGCGCCAAAGCTTATGCCGACACCCGCGTCTGGATCGTCATTGCGCTGCTGATCACCGTCGCCATCAGCGTCGGTTCGGCCATCTTCTACGTCAAGGGCGTGTCGGCGCCGATCCGAATGATTTGCCTGGCGATGGATCGCTTGGCCAAGCACGATTTGAGCACCGAGATCGTCGGCCTCGGCCGTCACGACGAAGTCGGCACGATGGCTTCCGCGGTACAGGTGTTCAAGCAGAACATGATCGAGGAAGACAAGCTCAAGGCCGAGCAGGAAGCCAACACCCAAAAGACCATGGAACGCGCCAAAAAGATGGCGGAACTGACCGCCGACTTCGACGCCAAGGTCGCCGGCGTGATCCAGGCGGTTGCCTCGCAGGCCAACCAAATGCAATCGTCCGCCCAGGCGATGAGCGCCACCGCCGAGGAAACCTCGAAACAGGCATCGGCTGTCGCCGCCGCCTCGGAACAGGGTGCCGCCAACGTTCAGACCGTCGCTTCCGCCACCGAGGAGCTTGCCTCTTCGATCAGCGAAATCGGTCGTCAGGTCAGCCATGCCAGCGAGATCGCCGGCAATGCGGTGACCGAAGCCGGTCAGGCCAACGACATGGTTCAGGGGCTGGTCTCCGCTTCGCAGAAGATCGGCGAGATCGTCGCTCTGATCAACGAAATCGCCGACCAGACCAACCTGTTGGCGCTGAACGCCACCATCGAAGCCGCCCGCGCCGGAGAAGCCGGCAAGGGCTTTGCGGTGGTTGCCGCCGAGGTCAAGAACCTCGCCACCCAGACATCCAAGGCGACCGAAGAAATCGGCGCCCAGATTACTTCGGTGCAAGGTGCGACCCAGAGCGCGGTGGGTGCCATCGGCTCGATCGGCAAGATCATCGGCGAAATCGACAAGATTTCGACCGCTATCGCCGCAGCGGTCGAGCAGCAGGGCGCCGCCACCCAGGAAATCGCCCGCAACGTCGAGGAGACCGCCAAGGGCACCCGGGAAGTGTCGTCGAACATCTCCGGCGTTACCGAAGCCGCCGGTGGCACCGGCGCCGCGGCGACCCAGGTGCTCACCGCCTCGCGCGCGCTGACCGAACAGGCCAGCGTGCTCAAAGGCGTGGTGCAGACGTTCCTCGACAACGTGAAAGCCGCCTGACGATAAGTCGGAACGGCAGATCGGAGGCGGAAGGGAATTTTACGGACGAACGGCGGCATGGCAACCAACCCCCCGATGCACACGACCGCCGCACGTCCCCCTTTCGCCTCCGGTTCCATTATAAAAATATAAAGGCATCGCCATGCTGGACGCCGCAAGCAACGCCGAAGCCGCATCGAAGGGACGAGACGACGAGAATTTCCTGTCCTTCGTGACCTTCAAGGTAGCCGAGCACTTCTTCGGCGTACCGGTCGAACGGGTGCAGGACATTTTAATCCCCGATACCATCGCCGCGGTGCCGGGCGGACCGAAAGAAGTGCGTGGACTGATAAACCTACGCGGCCGCATCGTCACCGTGGTCGACCTGCGCGTCAGGCTTTCGCTGGCGAATGCCGAAACGGGCAACCCCCGCGGCATGTGCGTCACCGTCGAAAAAGACGGCGAATTCTATACCCTCTTGGTCGACCGCGTCGGCGACGTGGTGACCCTGCCCGCCGGGCGGCGCGAACAGAACCCGCCGACCCTCGACCCAACCTGGCGCAACGTCATTCGCGGCGTGTTCCGCCGCGACGACGGGCTTCTCGCCATCCTCGACATCGACCGGCTGCTCGATATCCGGGCCGATGCGATAGCCGGCGTAGAATAGGAGCGCGTCATGGACGATTTAATCCGAGAATTCCTGTGCGAAACCAACGAAAGCCTGGCGACCCTCGACGTCGAACTGGTGCGGCTGGAAACCGACACCGAGGATACTTCGCTGATCGCCAGCATCTTCCGACTGATGCACACCATCAAAGGCACCTGCGGCTTTCTCGGCCTGCCGCGATTGGAAAAGGTGGCGCATTCGGGCGAAAACGTACTCGGCAAGTTCCGCGACAAGGAATTGTCGATTACCCCGGCCGCCGTCACGTTGATCCTTAAAAGCATCGACCGCATTCGCACCATTCTCATGGTATTGGAAGAAACCGGTGCCGAACCCGAAGGCGACGATACCGACCTGATCGCCGAACTCGACGCGGCGGTCGCACCCGCCGCCCAACCGATCATTGAAACGGTTGCGGCAGAGGCGTCGCCGGAAATTTTGCCGGGAAACCCGCCAGAGAACCCGCCAGAGAACGCGCCGGAAAACGCAGAAGAAACCGGCGTGCCGGAAGCCGCCGAGCTGTTGGCCGAAATCGCTTCGGAAATGGCGGAAGCGCCCGATGACGCCGCCGTCGCCGCACCGCAGGCCGACGAACTGGAACCGGCAAAAGAGCCGGAGCACACGGTCAAGAACCGCGCGCCCAAACCGGAAAGCGAAACCAAGGAATCGGCGGCTAGCGCTTCGTCGATCCGTGTCAATGTCGACATTATCGAAAATTTGATGACGCTGGTCAGCGAACTGGTGCTGACCCGCAATCAACTGCTGCAGTTGCAGCGCGGCATCAGCGGCAACGAATTCAAAGTGCCGCTGCAGCGGCTAACCCACATCACCGGCGATTTGCAGGACGGCATCACTCGCATGCGAATGCAGCCGATCGGAAACGCCTGGGCCAAGCTGCCGCGTATCGTGCGCGATCTCGCCGTGGAAACCGGCAAGAAGATCAACCTCGTCACCAAAGGTGCCGAGACCGAACTCGACCGCCAAGTGTTGGAAATGATTAAGGATCCGCTCACCCATATGGTGCGCAACTCCGCCGATCACGGCATCGAGGATCCGGCCGCCCGGGTTGCCGCGGGCAAGCCGGAAACCGGCACCATTACGCTGTCGGCCTATCACGAAAGCGGCCATATCTTCATCCGCATCGACGACGACGGCCGCGGCCTCGACACCGACCGCATTCGCAAAAAGGCGATCGAAAACGGCATCGCCACCGAGTCCGAACTCGCCGGATTGAGCGAACAGCGCATCCTGCAACTGATTTGCCGCCCCGGATTTTCCACCGCCGAAAAGGTCACCTCGGTATCGGGACGCGGCGTCGGTATGGACGTGGTACACACCAATATTGCGCGGATCGGCGGCACCGTCGACATGACCTCCGCGCGCGGTCGCGGCACGTCGTTTACCATCAAGATCCCGCTTACCCTGGCGATCGTATCGGCGCTGATCGTACGCACCGCCGGCATGCGCTTTGCCATTCCGCAAATCAACGTGCTCGAACTGGTTCGCCTCTCCGAGCGCAACGGCCTCAAGGTGGAAACCATCAAGTCGGCAAAAGTCTTGCGTTTACGCGATCAATTGCTGCCGCTGGTGTCCTTGCGCACCCTGCTGGGCGAACAGGAAACCGCCGGCACCGGCACCGGACAATTCATTATTGTCGCCCAGGTCGGCAAGAACTCGTTCGGCATTATCGTCGATCGGGTATTCGATACCGAAGAAATCGTGGTCAAACCGGTAGCGCCGATTTTGCGCGGCACGCCGTTCTATGCCGGCAATACCATTCTCGGCGACGGCAGCGTCATTATGATCCTCGACCCCAACGGCTTAGCCGCCGCCGCCGGTCAAAACCAGATCGACGACGCCGACCGCGCCGCGGCGGCCGCGCAAAGCGCACAACCGGCATCGGAGATGCATTCTTTACTGCTGTTCCGCGCCGGCGGGCCGGAACTCAAGGCGGTTCCGTTGGAACTGGTAGCACGCATCGAGGACATCGAAAAAACCACGATCGAGCAGGTCAGCGACCGCTTCGTCACCCAGTACCGCGGCCATTTGATGCCGCTGGTGCCGTTCGACGACGACTGGCCGTGGAAGGACAAGCCGAAACAGACTGTGCTGGTGTTTAGCGACAACGGCCGCGACATGGGCTTGGCAGTCAACAACGTGGTGGATATCATTCGCGGCCGGCTAAACGTCGATCTTGCCGGAGCCAAGCCGGGATTGATCGGCAGCGCCATCATCGGCAGCAAGGCCACCGATATCGTCGACATCGGCCCGTTTCTCACCCGCGCTTTCGCCGACTGGTTCGAACCGACGCACGACAAGACGCTGCATCACTGCCGAAACCATGCGCTGGTAATCGACGATTCCTCGTTTTTCCGCAACCTGCTGACGCCGCTCCTGGCGGCAAGCGACTGGTGCGTAACCGCCGCTGCCGACGGCGCCGAAGCGATGGAAATACTCGAAAACGGCCAAAGCTTCGACCTCATCGTCAGCGACATCGATATGCCGGAGATCGACGGTCTGGAACTGGCGCGCAAGATACGCGCCGACGCGCGCTGGAAATCCGTACCGATGATCGCCTTGTCGTCGCTCGACCGCGACGAGGATCGCAAGGCCGGCATCGCCGCCGGTTACAACGAATATCTCGGCAAGTCCGATCATACCCAGCTTCCCGCCAAGCTGCTGCACACGGTCGAACGCATGGTGCCGAAGGATAGGTTAGGAAAAACCTGGAGGAAAGCGTCGTGAACAGTAACGCGCCGAAAGTCTGCATGATCGTCGACGATTCGAAAGCGATCCGCCGGGTGATATCCGGCATGCTGTCGAAACTGAACTACAGCGTGCTGGAGGCCGAGGACGGTGCCTGTGCGCTCGATCAGTACAAGGAGAAACATCCCGACATCATTCTGCTCGATTGGAACATGCCGGGTATGGACGGGCTGGAATGCCTCAAGCAGCTTCGGGCAATGCACGAAGCAAACCGGCCGATCGTGGTGATGTGCACCACCGAAAACACCATGCCGAAGATCGTCGCGGCAATGGGCGAAGGTGCCGACGAATATATCATGAAGCCGTTCGACATCGACATTCTGAAAAACAAATTGGAACAGTTGGGATTGGATGGGGAGATTCCGCAATGACGCTGCAAACCGTCGCGCATGACGCGGCGGATAATAAAATCAGGGTGATGGTGGTCGACGATTCCGCAGTAGTACGCGGGTTCATTTCGCGCATTTTGCAGAGCGAACCGCGCATCGAAATCGTCGCGTCCGGTCACAACGGCAAGATGGCGGTGCCGCTAGCCGAGCGCAACCGGCCCGACGTCATTCTGCTCGACATCGAAATGCCGGAACTCGACGGCCTTTCCGCGCTGCCGCTTATTCGCGCCGCCAGTCCGCAAACCAAGATCATCATGTCCTCGACGCTCACCCAAAAGAACGCCGAGATCAGCCTGCAGGCGCTGGCGCTGGGCGCCACCGACTATATCGCCAAGCCGACCGCCCACGAAATCGGCCGGGCGGAGGAGTATCACCGCGAACTGCTGGAAAAAATTCTCGGACTGGGTACGCAGGCGATCCACGAGCGGCCGTTCGTCCAAACGCCGAAGCCGGCCGCGATACGGTCCAGCGGGCTTTATCCCGGCACTGTCGTCGCTTTGCGCAGAGCGGCGAAACTGCGGCCGAGGGCGGTGGTGATCGGTTCCTCCACCGGCGGACCGCCGGCATTGACCAAACTGTTCGAAACTTTGCCGACGACGATCGACGTACCGATTTTGATCGCCCAACACATGCCCGCCACCTTTACCGCGGTGCTGGCCCAACACATCGGCAAGGCGGCGATGCGTCCGTGCGCCGAAGCGAAAGACGGCGAGCCGATCGAAGCGGGACATATTTACATTGCGCCCGGCGATTGGCACCTGGAACTGGCAGGTAACGGCGATCGCCCCAAAGCGCATCTGACCCAGGCGCCGCCGGAAAACTATTGCCGGCCGTCGGTCAACCCCCTGTTCCGCAGCGCCGCAAAAATGTACGGCGCCAACCTTCTCGGCGTCATGTTGACCGGCATGGGATGCGACGGGCTCGACGGATCGCGCGACTTGGCCGCCGCCGGTGCGCCCCTGATTGCCCAGGACGAACCAACCAGCGTGGTGTGGGGCATGCCGGGCGCCGTGGCAACTGCCGGCCTATGCACGGCGGTATCTCCGCTCGGCGACATATCGCGCCTAATCGGAACAGTTTTCAGCGAGGGAAGAACATGAACTACGGCGATTTCTCGTTTATCGCAGGCTTCCTGCGCGAAAAGTCCGGCCTGATCGTCACCCCGGACAAAACCTATCTGATCGAAAGCCGGCTTTCGCCGATTGCCCGCGAGTGCGGCTTAACCGACGTCGTCCAGGTGATCGAAGCGGTACGCCGCGACCCAAGCTCGAAACTTGCGCGGGCGGTGGTCTATGCCATGACCACCAACGAAACCATGTTCTTCCGCGATGCTCATCCGTTTGAAACCATGCGCAAGGTTCTCTTCCCCAAGCTGATGGAACGGCGCGCGGTAAAAAAAGTGTTGCGCATCTGGAGCGCGGCCAGTTCGTCAGGCCAGGAACCCTATTCGGTGGCGATGCTGCTGAAGGAATATTTTCCGATCGACGGCTGGTACATCAACATCGTCGGCACCGACATCAATCCGGCAATGCTCGAACGCGCCCGCGACGGGTACTATTCCGGCTTCGAAGTTCAGCGCGGCATGCCGATCCAATATCTGATGAAGTATTTCGATCAGCTCGGCGACCGCTGGCGGATCAAAACGGAAATCCGCGAAATGGTGGAATTCCGCCTGCTCGATCTCCTCGGCGACTTTTCCGCGCTCGGCTCCTTCGACATCGTACTCTGCCGCAACGTACTGATTTATTTCGATCAGCCGTCCAAGAGCAAAGTGATGAACGCCATTTCCGCCCAATTGGCGCCGGACGGCGTATTCATGCTCGGCGGATCGGAATCCGTATACGGCCTGTGCGACAAATACACCGACGTACCAAACTTGCGCGGCGTCTACTGCCTCAAACAGGACAAAGCCTGGCAGGCCGGCCAACCGGAGGTTCGCCAGACCGGCACCGCCTCGCCGCTGCACATTATCGCCAAATAACTAATCACGGGGTAATCAAGGAGTGGACAATGAACTTCGACAAAAATTTCCGGGTAATCATAATCGACGACTACACCACGATGCTTCGGATTTTGCGCAACCTGTTGCGCCAGATCGGCATCGAGAACGTCGAGGACGCCACTAACGGAACCGACGCGCTGGGCAAGCTGCGCACCTTGCCGTTCAACCTGATCATTTCGGACTGGAACATGCAGCCGATGACAGGTCTCGATCTCTTGCGCGAGGTGAGGGCCGACGAAAAGCTTAAAGCGACGCCGTTCATCATGGTCACCGCCGAAAGCAAAACCGACAACGTCATCGCCGCCAAGAAGGCTGGAGTTTCCAATTATATCGTCAAACCGTTCAACGCCGAAACATTGCGTGCCAAAATCGAAAGCGTGCTGGCGGTAAAGGCGGCTTGATCATGAACGTAAAGACCTCTCATCCGCCGCTCGAACTCGGCCAGGCCCACACCTATCTCGAACGCGTCATCGTCAAGCTGAAGACGTTGGACGCCCGGCAGAAGCAGCCGTTGGTCGAAATTCTGCAGTACATTTCCGACTATATCGGCCGGACGCGCAGCGAAATCTGCGCTCTCAGGCCGACCAAAGACGGCGAGAAGTTTTCCTCCTCGACCGACGAACTTGAAGAGGTCGTTCAGGAAACCGCCGACGCCGCCGGCAGCATCATGACCGCGGCCGAGGCCATCGAGGCGATTGCCTTGAAACTGCCGCAACCGACATCCGACGAGTTGATGGCGGCGGTTACCAAAATCTACGAAGCGTCCGCCTTTCAGGACATCACCGGCCAGCGCATTACCAAAGTGGTACGGGTGATCCAGAACGCCGAAAAACGGATCGAAGCGCTGTTGTGCTTTTGCTCGGACAGCGAACTAAAGCCGTGCGGCAGCGGTTGCGGCAACCACGGCACCCCGCCCGACGACACCCTGCTGAACGGACCGCAGACGCAGAAAACCGCCAACAGTCAGAGCGATATCGATCGGATGCTGGCCGAACTCGGTTAGAAAAACTTTACGACCGCCGACGGTTTTTCTCGCACAAGCCGACGCGATACGGCATATACCCACCGCATGGGACAACCGGCCTCGCCGCGGAGGGAGCCAGCATCATGTTCGCCAGCAAGCGTATCATTGCGTTGTTTTTTTTCGTGCTAGCCGTCGTGCCGACCGCGGCGTCGGCATCGGCGCAAGGGATATCCGCACGTCCCTGGCTCGATAAATCGCTGTCGCCCGACATCCGCGCCGAGTTGATCCAGGCCCAGATGACGCGCGAGGAGGAACTGAAGCTGGTTTCGGGCTATTTCGGCGTCTACAACCCCAGGGTTCCGGTGCAGTACAGAAACGACATGCCGAACGGTGCCGGCTATGTCCCCGGCATACCGCGTCTGGGCATTCCCGCCTTGAAGGAATCCGATGCCTCCTTAGGCGTCGCCAACGGCGGTCACATGCGAAAGGGCGATACCGCGGTGGCGTTGCCCTCCTCGCTCGCCACCGCCGCCACCTGGAACCCGAGCCTTGCCTTTCAGGGCGGCGCGATGATCGGCGAGGAAACCCGCCGCAAGGGCTTCAACGTGCTGCTCGCCGGCGGCATCAATTTGACACGCGAACCGCGCAGCGGACGCACCTTCGAATATTCCGGCGAGGATCCCTGGCTGGCCTCGGTCATGGTCGGCGAATCCATCCGCGGCATCCAGAGTCGCCACGTGATTTCGACCATCAAGCATTTCGCGCTCAACGATCAGGAAACCGGCCGCATGTCGATGAGCGCCGACATTTCCGAATCCGCGATGCGCGAGAGCGACCTCTTGGCATTCGAACTGGCCATCGAACGTTCCGACCCCGGTTCGGTGATGTGCTCCTACAACCGCATTAACGGCGTCTACGGTTGCGAGAACGACTTTCTGCTCAACCGGGTTCTCAAGGGCGACTGGGGCTACAGGGGCTTCGTGATGTCGGACTGGGGCGCGGTGCATTCGACCGTCGCCGCCGCCAACAACGGTCTCGACCAGCAATCCTCGCGCTTTTCGGATTCGCAGGAGTATTTCGGCACGCCGCTCGCCGCCGCGCTGGCCGACGGTTCGGTGCCCGAGGCGCGGCTGCGCGACATGGTGCATCGCATCTTGCGCACCATCTTCGCCAAAGGGATATTCGATCGCCCCATCGTTCGGCGGCCGCTCGACGTCGATGCCGATTTGGCGGTGGCCCAGCGCGACGCCGAAGAAGCCATCGTCCTGCTCAAGAACGACAAGAACTTTCTGCCGCTCGATCCGTTGTCGAAGGGCGGACGGCGCATCCTGGTGATCGGCGGCTTTGCCGATGTCGGCGTGCTGTCGGGCGGCGGCTCGTCGCAGGTCATCCCGATCGGCTTCAAGGAGCTGATGGAGGTGCTTACCGGCGGCGCCCTGAAGCGGGTGCCGGGCGAAGCGCCGCGCGCGCCCAAGGGGGCAATCGTCTTTCATCCGCCGGCACCGCTGGCGGAGCTGCGTAAGGCCGCCCAGGCCAAAGCTCCAACCGCACGGGTGGTGTTCTACGACGGCGGCAATGTCAAGAAGGCCGCCGCTTTTGCCCGCGCCAACGATGTCGTGATTATCTTCGCCCAGCAATGGATGCAGGAAGCGCGCGACAACGCCTCGCTCAGCCTCGCCGGCAACCAGGACGCACTGATCGATGCGGTGGCGCGCGCCAACCCCAAGACCGTGGTGGTGCTGCAGACCGGCGGGCCGGTGGCCATGCCCTGGCTGGGCAAGGTCGCAGCGGTGCTGGAGGCGTGGTATTCCGGCAATCGCGGCGCTACCGCCATCGCCCGCGTGCTGCTCGGCCAAGTCAACCCGTCGGGACATCTGCCGGTAACCTTCCCGCGCAGCGAACGTCAACTGCCGCATCCCGCCATTGCCGGCTTCCGCGATATGCCGTGGCAAACCCAATGGCGCGACGGGCTTACCCAGTTCGACGTCAAGTATTCCGAAGGCCCGAACCTCGGCTACAAATGGTTCGCGCAAAAGAAGATCCCGCCGCTGTTTTCGTTCGGCCACGGGCTTTCCTACACCAGCTTTGCCTACGGCAATCTCGACGTTTCCGGCGGCCGCACGGTGAAGGCGGCCTTCGACATGACCAACACCGGCAAACACGCAGGCAAGGCCGTCGGCCAGATCTACGTGCTGCCGCCCGGCGGAACGATGCGGCTGGTCGGCTGGATCAAGCAGCCGCTCAAGCCGGGCGAGACCAAGCGCGTATCGGTGATCGCCGACCGGCGTCTGCTGGCGCGTTTCGACGCCGAAATGCGGCAATGGCACATCGCTCCCGGCGACTATCTGGTGATGCTGGGCGCCTCGTCGACCGACATCGCCTCCGTCAAGGCGGTGCATATCGACGAAGCGACGATCAAGCCGTAACCCACACGGGATAGAACGGCGCACCAATGTAAGCCGGCCCCGAAGCGCTTCCGGGCCGGTTGGGCATAGATGGACTGGAAGCTATTCCGGCCAGTCGAAGTCCTGCGCCAAGGCATCGTGGACGGATTTGATGCTTTTTTCGCAGGAATAATCCCGCCCCGGAACTAGCGAGGATTGCCTGTATTTATCTCCAAACAACAAATCCGTCGATTCATCGTGAAGCGACTTTGCAATATGGAATACCCGTGCCACCTGCCTGCTGACCTTGTTATGATTGCTGAAATTCGTGAATTTCACGTGCTGACACTCGGCGATGTCTTTATTCCGTCCAAGAAAATCGTCGATGACCAGTGGATTGGCTTGTTCGACAGCGTCTCTTGCCAATTCAATTTGCTCAATAAATTTATCGACCAGCACATTAGGCTCACCGCTTGCTGTCTTGTAATGCGACGGGTGAAACATGGGGTGATGGAAACATGGGATACCGTCAGGGCCATACGGTTGCTTATATTTTCCAATAACGTCTTTCGCTTTTTTCTTTACCAGCGACACCAAATCTTCGCCGGTCGGGTAGCCGTAATGCCAGCTTGCCCCGGCGCCGAGGATGAAGACGGTATTTTGCTTGAACATGTTGCGCCCCCTGAAACGACGCAACTATAGCGTTCAACAGCGTGCATGCATACCGATTAGAAGACCGATGCCGCCCCCCCTTTTTGTCATGGCCCGCAAATGCGGGCCATCCAGGTGACGCCCACTCAAGACTTTCAAAATCGATCAAAGACGTTTTTCAAATTCTGCAACGCCGTGCAGAACCCAACTGGATGGCCCGCATTTGCGGGCCATGACAGTGCGGGTTTGTGGCAGCAACGCAGCCCACCATCCCCATCATTCCCG
>WSSedL1CaDRAFT_10001392_pt1 | contig 14125 bp, 12 predicted proteins | sample WetSurSL1Cattail_FD_9464 | JGI IMG/M metagenome (IMG submission 9464)
GCTACCCCAAACAAAGCAATAAATCCGACACCTGCCGAAATGGAAAAGTTCATTCCTCTTATCCATAGAGCAAACACACCTCCGATAGCGGCAAACGGAACAGCTGAAAAAATTAAGAATGTTTGTTTTATTGAGTTAAATGTAAAAAACAACAGTACAAATATCATAAGTAGAGCCACCGGAACAGCTATTTCAAGGCGTTTTTTGGCAGCTTCTAAATTTTTGAATTGACCGCCGTAATTAATATAGTAACCGGCAGGTAATTTTATTTTCTGGTCTATTTGAGATGTAACTTCATTGATAACACTTTCAATGTCTTTGTTTCTTACATTAAAGCCAACAATTATCCTCCGTTTGGCATTTTCGCGGGAAACCTGTGCCGGACCTGATTTTATGGATATGTCAGCTATTTGTTCTAAAGGTATCAGATTCCCGTCCGGTAGTGCCACCGCGATGTTTTTTACATCATCTATGCTTTGGCGATAATCCTTATTTAGACGTACCACCATGGCAAAACGTTTTTCTCCGTCAATAACATCTCCGGCTTGACTCCCGGCAAAGGCAGTTCTTAAAACACGGTTTGCTTCTTCAATAGACAATCCGTACTGCGAAATACGATCACGATTGAATTCAACCTGAATTTGGGCTAATCCTGTAACTTTTTCAACGTTAATATCTTCAACGCCTTCAATTTTGGTGATAAATTTCTCTACTGCAGCCGCTTTGTCTGCTAAAATATTTAAATCGTCACCAAATATTTTTATGGCAATATCTTGTCGTGAACCTGATAATAACTCGTTGAACCGCATCTGTATGGGTTGTTGAAATTCAAACTTAACACCGGCTAAAGGTATAAGTGCTTCCTCCATTTTGGCAACCAGTTCTTCGCGGTTTTTTGCCGAAACCCATTCGCTTTTTGGTTTTAGTGTAATAATATAATCTCCGGTTTCCATAGGGGTGGGATCTGTAGGTATTTCACCGGCACCAATTTTACATACCGCATGTTTAATTTCCGGAAATTGGGCGAGAAGTAATTTGTTTGCTTTTTGTACCTGCTCTATTGTGTTTGATAATGAGCCTCCCTGCAGGGTAATTACTCCGGCAGCTAAATCGCCTTCTTCCAATTGGGGTATAAATTCGCCGCCAAGTTTTCCGAAGAGAAAAATGCTAGCTATAAAAAGTATGACAGCAAGAGCCGATACCAATAACTTTTTACGTATTGCAAAAGATATTACCGGATTAAAAAGGTTATGAAACTTATCCATAATTTTATCGGACAGGTTTCTTTTATGCTCAATATTTTTGCTCAGGAACAAAGCCGAAACCATAGGCACGTATGTAAGCGAAAGTATGGCCGCACCTAATAAAGCAAATGCCACTACCTGAGCCATGGGACGGAACATTTTTCCTTCTATGCCTACCAAAGCCATGATGGGCAGGTACACAATGAGTATAATTATCTGGCCAAAAGTTGCAGAGCTCATCATGCGCTTTGCTGAGTCGAAAACATTTTCATCCATTTGCTGCCGGGACAGTTTTTTTATCCCGGGGTGATGATGTTTACTCATAAAGATACGATGTACAACACTTTCCACTATGATTACCGCTCCATCTACAATTAATCCAAAGTCAATGGCACCTAAACTCATCAGATTTCCTGAAACTCCGAAAATGTTCATCATAGAAATGGCAAACAGCATTGCCAGTGGAATTACGGATGCTACAATAAGTCCGGCTCTTAAATTACCCAGAAGCAAAACCAGGATAAAGATTACAATTAAGGCTCCTTCTATGAGATTTCTGGAAACAGTGCCCATGGCCCTCCCAACCAAATCGGATCGATTCAGAAAAGGTTCTATGGTTATGCCTTCGGGTAATGACTTTTGAATGGTTTGAATACGATTTTCAACATTTTCAATGACTTCATGAGCATTTGCATTTTTTAGCATCATTACCACTCCGCCCACAGCTTCTGTGGTATCTATTACTAAAGCTCCATATCGGGTAGCATTTCCGTATTGAACGTTGGCAACGTCGCGGATAAGCAATGGAATACCCGAAGATGTTGTTTTAATGACAATTTTTTCAATGTCATCTATCGTTTTAACCAAACCAATTCCTCTGATAAAATAAGCTGTTGGTTTTTTGTCTATGTAAGCACTTCCTGTATTTTCATTATTTCGTTCCAGAGCATTGAAAATATCTGTTAATGTTAGGTTTAAACCTTTTAATTTTTCAAGATTAACCGCTATTTCATATTGTTTTACAAAGCCACCGTAACTGTTAATTTCAGCAACACCCTGAGTCCCCAGCATTTCCCTGCGTACCACCCAATCCTGAATAGTTCGCAATTCCATGGGTGAATACTTATCTTTAAATGCATCTTTTACGGCCAGACGATACTGATAAATTTCACCCAAGCCGGTTGAAATAGGTGCCAGCTCTATTTTTGCCAGCCCCGAAGGAATTACTTCTTCTGCTTCTTTTAATCGTTCGCCCAGCTGCTGGCGAGCCCAGTAAATATCCACATCATCTTTAAAAACTACGGTGATAACCGAAAGCCCTAAACGGGAAATGGATCGAAGTTCAATAATGTCGGGAATATTTGCAACCGCTACTTCTACAGGCGCAGTTATGAAGCTTTCTACTTCCTGTACCGCAAGTGAAGGGGCCTGAGAAATGATTTGAACCTGATTGTTTGTAATGTCTGGTATGGCATCTACCGGTAATCGTGTGAGGGAATATACTCCCCATCCTATGAGTGCTATAACAAAAAGCCCTACAATAAATTTATTTTTAATAGAAAAATATATGATGCGTTCTATCATTGAATAGAATTTAAGGTTTTAAAATTTATTTAATTTGATGGTTCTTATAATAATTTCTGAATAAAGGATATGCCCATAAGTCAATACAGGTATAGTACATTTGATTGGTTGTTAGTTTTTTAACAATCATTCAATGCTTTTCAGAATATAAGAAATTTAGAATGTATTATCCGAAAATCAGGCAAGCCGTGGTGGTTGCCATATTGAATTGAGCAGGTCGGAATGAAATTCTGATTTATAAAAGGAAAACAGCTTTATAACAGTGCAATGAATATTTATTTCTGTATGAATAAGCTTATAAACCACCGGAGTTGCACAGCACATACATGCACAAAAAGGAGAGCAATGTTCCTGGCCTCCTGAATGATGGTCATGAGATTGTGTCGAGAGGTTGGTCTGGTTTCGTAAGTTGCAGTCCGACTTATCAATACAGGGTCTGATTGTAAGCACGATAATAATTAATGACATTATGTAAACTGCAAATTTCATCATTTGACAGAAAAACAGGTTGAAATTTAAAATTTACCTCTGTTTTTATTCGAAAAATAAAGGTAAATGATGGTTTTTAATGATTTTCAAAATTAATAAATAGAAGAAATAAAATTGAAGTGTTTATATTTTTATTTTATATCTGTTAATTTACACTAGTTCCAAAAAGTTCGCGTGATTCTTTAATAGCATTCAAATTATCTGCAGCCCAATGAACTAACCCGTGAATATGGGGCAGAAGCGATTTTCCTCTGGGTGTTAATTCGTATTCAACTTTAGGAGGAATCTGTGGGTAAACCGTTCGTTTCACCAATCCGTCGGCTTCTAATGTTTTTAATGTAACTGCCAGCATTTTTTGTGAGATACTTTGGATGCAATTATGTATTTCATTAAAACGTATAATTCCGGCTTCTTCAAGCACCATTAATACTAATACCGACCATTTATCTCCAATACGATCGATAACATTCCGAACCGGGCAATTTTCGGTATTACTAAATTTTTTTAAATTTTTTTCGTCCATAACTTATTCAAATCTAATATTACTAACTTTAAGGTAAGTTTATGTCAATTTTGTAAGTTCTTGTTTATTTATTAGTTACTTTTTAACTTTGACTTACCAAAAGTAAGTTAAAAACTATTGTAAAGTTAATGTATTTTTATTTATAATAAATTAAGAAAGGATTTAATCATGAAAATTGCAGTTACCGGAGCAACAGGTCATCTTGGACGATTTGTTGTTGAAGAATTAAAAGGCAAAACCGCTGTAGCTAATATAGTGGCATTGGTTCGAAATCCATCCAAAGCTTCAGATTTGGGTGTTGAGGTTCGGGAGTTTGATTATACCAAACCGGTTTTACAGGTAGAAGCTTTAAAAGGTATTGATACCTTACTGCTTATCTCTGGAAATGAAATAGGGCAACGTTCCGTACAGCATGCAAATGTTATTAAATCTGCCAAACAATCTGGAGTTAAATGGATTGTTTATACCAGCCTTTTACATGCCGATAAATCTACGCTGTCTCTTGCCGGTGAACATCTGGAAACAGAAAAGCTTTTAAAGGAATCCGGAATTTCTTATACTATTTTACGAAATGGATGGTATACCGAAAATTATACTGGTTCTATTCCCGGAGCTATTGCAGGAGGTGCATTTCTGGGAAGTGCCGAAGACGGTAAGATATCTTCGGCCGCCAGGTTAGATTTTGCCGAAGCCGCAGCTATAGTGTTAACCAGTAAAGGTCAAGAAGGTAAGGTTTATGAATTGGCCGGCGACGACGCTTATACCTTAACTGAGCTTGCGGCTGAATTTTCGCGGCAAACCGGAAAGGATATTCCTTACAAAAATTTGCCCGAAACGGAATATGCCAATATTTTAAAAACTTTTGGAGTTCCCGAGGGATTTGCACACGCCATTGCTGGTTGGGATGTATCTGTAACCAAAGGCGATTTATACGACCATTCGCACCAATTATCAAAACTTATAGGTCACCCTACAACCCCGCTTTCTAAAACCATAGCTGAAACATTATCGGCTTCTAAGTAAGGGTGTATTTATAATAGTTGATTTTATGAGGCTGAGTAAAAAGTCGATTTTTACGGCGGGATTGCAAATTTTGCCAAGCGTAATACCTTGGTTTATAAGCTTTGACGCTGAGCTGAATTTGTAATTCAGCTCAATTTTTGAACTTTTTACTCAGCCTCATATTTATTTTTTATTTAGTCGTTAAATTAACCTAAAATGAATTATGAAGGAATTAAATCCTGCGTTTTGTTTTTAGGCGAAGTAAATATTTCAATTACACCTTTTAATCCCAGGCTCATAACTAAATTAAAGAAAAAGGCCAGAAATGCTATCAATAGTAAGGAACCCGAAAATGCCGCAAGTATCATATAAATATTGAATTCTCCGTTTACATAAAGCGATCGGCGTAGCATCCCATTTAGTCCGGCCATTCCCATAAAGGCACCCATACCAATTCCTCCTGTGATATGGCACCAGAAATGAATATTTACTAATTTCTGACTGTAAATTTTTGCGCCATTGGTTACAATCGGAAATAACAAATATACTGCTGAATATAAAGTCATGGTTAACCCAACCAGTACTGCAACATGCACATGCGGACCTACCACCCATTGGGTATTGTGAAGTATACGGTTTAATCCCAGGTCGGCCTGCATGATACCTGCCGGTACAGCCAAGGCAAAGCCGGTAAGCCCTCCAAGAAGAAATTTTAATGGATTGGTCATCTTAAGTGGCCTTGCGCTCCAAATGGTTGCTAAAGTTATATAAAACGCTAAACCTTGTGTTATTAACTCAAAAGCAGTTACCATTTCACCGGAAACTACTTTTAAAATTCCCGGCTGAGCTTGATCCGACATTAAATGATGCGACCAAACAGTCCAGGATACTACCATTTCGACAAACAATGCTGCTCTGGCAATATTTTGCATGAATAATTCTTTGCCGGTTATCAATGTTGCCAGAAGGTACCACGTTCCTGCAACGAAAATAAGAACCAACCCATCGGCAATAAGATCGAGCCCCCACCAGAACCAGTTTTTGTACAATAAAGCATCAATGGCAGTGCGGCTAAGGTCGGTACCAAATATGGCGCAAACCATGTAAACCAGTATTAAAACACCTGTAAATAAAATTATTCCGGTATTAAAAGCCATATCCACAGAACCCCTCACTATAGCTGCGATGGGCAATGGTACAAGATGCTCTTTTTTGTTTTTCCTGAATAAATTTTTAAATCCACCGTATCCTATTGCCGAGGCCAGGATTGCTGCTTTATTTTGTTTTTCCCACCCCTGGGGTGTATACAATAATGTGGAAAAAATATTGATTAAAAAAAACACGGTACCTAACATCACTAAAGCGATGCCGAGGATGAAAAAAGCGCCACCTACGGGATTAAACTGACTAAAATCGGCCGGAAGTGGCCAATATAAGGTGTATAGAGGAGCGTAATGCGACACAAAACCGGCTCCCCAGAAAATAAATGTTCCAACGGCAACTAATATAAAAGTCCAGTTTGCCAGTTTTACACTCCATAAAGGTTTTTTAGTGATGAATGGCATTAAAAATAAAAATGCTCCAAAAACCAATGAATAGGTTGAACCAAATATGCCTACCAGAGGATGTGCTGTTAAGATAGCAAAGAATTGATTGGTTGTAATAGGAGGGAAGGGATGTATTTCGTAGATACGCATTATCATGCCTTCTATAACTGCGAATCCGTAATAAACTAAAGCTGTTACCACAAAACGTAACGTTATTTTTTGCATGGGAGTTAAGCCATCCGGCTTAAACGCACCCTGTTCTCCGTTAAGAAATGTATTCATTTTATCGGGGTTTATTGTTTTACATTATCATCGCATTTTACCACCACTGCATCTTTTACAATCATAAAAACGCCTTTGGGACCCGAATATTCGGTTGATCGGATGGTGTAAATCCCGGGTTTATCAAATTGCCATAAAAGGTCGTTTCTATGTCCGGGTACTACCTGCATTTGCGTAACCATGGAATTATCCTGACGAAATAATCCAAAACCATAAGTAAGATCATTTGATTTTACATCGAACAATACTTTGTCGTTGCAGTCTATCATTAATTTCTCAGACGGTAATTTAAACTGGTGGTTTTCTATAACAATTGTAAATACTTTGTCGGGTTTTATTTTTGCCCTGTTTAAGTCTAGGGGCGCCCACGGAATAGTATTGAAAGTAATCAGGTGAAGAGAAACTCCCAAAACAGTAAGGAATCCTACGAAAGTGTAAAAAATGCCCGGTTTAGTTAAAACATTTTTACCCGATGATGTTAGCTTTAGCGAAAACCATATCATTAAAAGTATAATTACTATACAATAAAATGTGTAAGCAATGGTTTGACCTTTCAAAACAATACCAGAATCGACCATATAACCTCCTTTTAATAGTTGTTTCTAATAAATTTATGAAATAAATAGATTCAAGTAAAGAGTTTGGTTCTCATTTTAATTCTGTTTAAAAAATATTTATTTTAATAAATAAAGTTGTATATTGCAACAGTTGTTTTGTGCAACTAAAATCTATTGATTAAATATGGATGTAAAAAAATTCAGGAAGCAGATTCGAAAGCTCGACAGAGAACTATCTATCCGTAATAACGACAACAGTTGCAGCGGAGTTTCTGTGGCACAATGTCATGCCTTGCTCGAAATAGAACAGAAAGAATCGTTGTCCGTTAACGAATTGTCTGAAATACTTAAGCTTGATAAAAGTACCGTAAGTCGTACTATTGAGGGTTTGGTTAATATAGGTTTGGTAACACGCACTATTCCGGCAGAAAACCGGAGGACAGCTTTGTTGCAGTTGACGGATTCCGGTAAACGTACCTGCTTAAATATCAATACTATTAATGATAATTATTTTACGGAGGTATTGTCGGTTCTTGACGAAAAAGAAGCCGATAATTTAATGTTGATGTTAGAAATTGTGGTAAACCAGATGGAAACGATTCGGATTTCACCGAAAAAATGTTGTAATAAATAAAATTAGTATGATTACTTATCGTCAAAGTTCAGAAAATTAATTGAATAAAGATATGATTAGAGAAATGAGAGATGATGATGGCGCCAGAGTGCTGGAAATTTACAGAATGGGACTAGAAACCCGTAATTCGACTTTTGAAACAAATGTCCCGGCCTGGGACGATTGGAATACTAAACACCTTAGGCACTCCCGGTATGTTTATGAAGAAAACGGTTGTGTTTTGGGATGGGTGGCATTATCACCGGTTTCGGTCCGTAAAGTTTACGAAGGCGTGAACGAAGTCAGTATTTATATTGATGCCCATTATTTAGGCCGGGGCATTGGTTCCCTGTTAATGGAAAAGGTGGTTGAATCGTCCGAAAGAAATGGCGTGTGGACATTGTGTTCCGGTATAATGGCAGAAAACACCGCTTCGATAAAATTGCATGAAAAATTCGGGTTTCGCGTTTTGGGAACCAGAGAACGCATAGCCCAGCTTGATGGTAAATGGCGCAATACCGTGTTGATGGAACGCAGAAGTAAAATTGTTGGGCTGTAATACTGGGCATCGTGGGGTCTTTTAATCCCATCAGAATCCTTTATTTTGCTAACTGATAAAAAAATGGAATAAAATGTTTGACAAATAAAAAACGAACGCTATATTTAGATGTTTAAAAACGAGCTAATAAAGTTATAACTAAATTACTTTGAGACTATTAGACATATTTAAAAGAAAAGAAAACAACGAAACCAAACCAGTCAAATTGGATTCTAAGATAGATTTTAAAGCTCAACTTGATGTAATTGAAAAAGAAATCTTTGCAAAATTAAAACCTTTAGAATTTAAGAAAAATGGAAGGACTTTTAATAGAAGACTGGATGACGGTATAATACAAGTAATAAACATTCAAAGTGGACAATATCCGATTGAAGAAAATTATCTTGTTCCTGGATTGCGAGAAAGTTTTTATGGAAAGTTTGTTATAAATCTTGGAGTTTGTATCGAGAGTCTGTACAAATTTCAATCACCGAATGAAAACAAAAGTTTTTACAAAGAATATGAATGCCAAATTAGAGGCAGACTTGGAACTTTATTGACTGGACAGGACTTTTGGTGGACAATTACAGACGATAATAAGAAAATTACAGAAGAAATTATTGCTGGGCTTGATGATAAAGGACTTGAATGGTTTTCATGTGTTGAAACAAAAGAAAAGATACTTTCTAATTATGGTAAATTGCCTTACAATTCCTCACCAAGGACAAAATTGGACATCGCTTTAATCGTTTGGTTTGACGACAAAGTGAAAGGTGCGGAATTATTTAGAGATTACTATATTAATATTCAACCTGCAAAATCTTCACATAAAGATTATGTACGAGATTTAGCAAAAGAATTGAAAATTGAACTATGATAATAACAACGAACGATTAAAAATTTATATACAAAATAGGCTTGGTATTTGTAAATTCAAAGGCTGTAGCACACTTTAATTTTGTAAAGGTTTGATTAGCTTGAATCCTGCAATTGCCTAATTTGTATATAAGCAACTCATAACATTCGGAATAGGAAACACTCTGCATATAAAATACTTAATTGAATGGGAATATTTAAAAACTTATTAGGAACAAAAGAAACGCAGATTAAATCCAATTCTGACTTTTGGAATTGGTTTAGGAATAATGAAAAAGTTTTTTTCAATGTCATAAAGAATAAAGGCAATATTGAACAAGATTTCTTTAATAAATTATCACCAAAACTAAATCAACTAAGAGATGGATATTGGTATTTAGCAGGTATGATTGATAATGATACAGCTGAATTAGTTTTAACAGCAGATGGTGTTTACAAAAACATTGCATTTGTTGAGGAATTGGTGCAATCTGCTCCCAGGATTGATAATTGGAAATTCACTGCTTTAAAACCTGCTCTGAATATTAAAGACGTTTATATTAGCATGGGCGATTTGAAATTTAGTAATGAGAATTTGTTATTTTACTCCAATGACCATTCTGAATATCCAGATAAGATAGATATTACTGTAGTTCATGCTGATTACAATGAGGATTTAAAAAATGCAATTACTAATGGAGTATACATCTTCTTGGATAATTATTTAGGTGAATTAAATTTTGTGACAACTATTGATAGCATGCAGGTTATTGGAAAAGATCAAGCAGCGAAAGAGTTGATTCCGATAGAAAAGCTTAAAGATTACCTCATTTGGAGACAGAAAGAGTTCATTGAAAAGTACGAAGGGACAAGATATAATACAGAAAATGACAGTTACAATTCACTTAAAGCTTCATTAAATAATGGCAAACCTTTAATAGCAATTGTAAACCTTACCTTACTGGATTGGGATAGTAAAGCATCTCATCCTTGGATTCTAACTATTAAGATTAAATATAAAGCCAATGAAAATGGCATGCCTGATAAGGTGACATATGAATCAATGAACATGTTTGAGGATGAATTAATGCTTGAACTTAAAGACTCTGATGGATACTTAAATGTTGGTAGACAAACAGCTGATAGTTCAAGAGAGATTTATTTTGCTTGCAAAGATTTTAGACTACCTTCTAAGATTCTAACAAAATTTCAATCCAATTACAAAAACAGACTGAATATTGACTATGACATTTACAAAGACAAATATTGGCAGTCTTTTAATCGATTTAAACAAACGATTGAATAGAGCCCATTTCCCAATTAGTTGGGTTTCGTGTTGCTCAGTGAGCCTTTTTAATAAGCGATAGCGAATAACCCAATAGCTGAACTACATCCCGCTCACCACACCTTGAAATGGACGGTCTGCAATTATCGTTTTTTTGTGTAAGTTTGGGGATGAGGTTATGCTTTATTGAATACAATCGTGATAGTATTGTTTATATTAGTGGTAAATCCGGAATATATTTTATGAAAAGAGTGTATTAATAAAAATAGTTATAATTAAATGAAATTTTATGATTATGAAACAGAGCAATTTGGACTTTCAATAAGTTCAATTCATTTATTGAGAAATGGATTTAATTATAAAACTATTGATTTTATTAATATAGACTCCATTGTGATAAAAAAGGGAAAGGAATTGAAAAACTGGGTGTGGGTTTTAATTGTAGGTCTTGGACTTCTGCTTTATGTTGTATTTGATTTCATTAATATTTGTGAGTATTATAAAGAATCATTTGTGATCTATATTGAAAGATTGTTGATTCCTCTTTTTCCATTTTTTCTTGGAATATACTCTGTTATAATAGCTTTTCGTAGTTCACTAATAATGATTGTGAAAATTGGAAATAAAAATTATCGTTTTACTCTTAGAAAGTTTATTAAATCAAACAATTATAAAGATTTCATTATAGCTATTATGGAGTATTACCCCTCGATTGTAATTGAAGATAGAGAAAATAATATGAGCAAATAAATACTTCACGATTATTGAAGTTTGGTATACCATGATAGTGATCCGTTTCGTAGCTTTCCAACAAACTAGTATTCACTGTATATAAGCCATTTGAAATGAAAAAACAGATATACATATTGATAGTATTTTTGATGACTTTGAATAGTAATTGTTTTACTAAGGCAATTTCTGACACGACAATAATTGCATCACATTTTCAGTCAATTACAAAAACAGGGAAGTACAGAAACTATGAAAATATTGAACAACTGAATAAAATAGCAGACTATATAAAAACTGTTTTTATGCAATATGCTGATAGCGTTTACTTTCAGGAATATACAGTTAATGGACAGATTTACAAAAATGTTATTGGTTCTTTTGGTACAGAGAATAAAAAAAGAATCGTTGTAGGCGCTCATTATGATGTGTGTGGCAATCAAGAAGGAGCTGATGATAATGCCAGTGGTGTTGTAGGACTTCTTGAACTTTCTAGACTATTAAAAGGACGGAAACTGAAAAATCGTATAGACCTGGTTGCTTATACTTTAGAAGAACCACCTTTCTTTCGGACTGAATATATGGGAAGCTATATTCATTCAAAGTCGCTCATTGATAGAAAAGTAGATGTCTATGGTATGATATCTCTTGAAATGCTTGGTTATTTCAAAGAAGAAAAAATGTCACAATCTTATCCGATTGGAATACTTGCGCTTTTCTATGGAAATAAAGGGAATTATATAACACTTGTTAAAAAGTTCAATGCTGGACAATTTACTAGAAAGTTCTGTAGATATTTCAAATCAATTACCGAAATAACTTGTAAAAAATTTAGTGGACCAAAATCATTGCCAGGAATTGATTTTTCGGATCATTTGAATTATTGGAAATTTGGTTTTAGTGCTCTAATGATAACTGATACCTCGTTTTATAGAAATCAGAATTATCATCGATCAACAGATACAATAGAAACTTTAGATATATTAAAAATGGCTACGGTTATTGATGGTATATTTAAAACTTTGACAAAACTATAAAAACAAAAACGATTTATAATATATGCTGTTTTGAGTGGTTCCATGAGCCCATTATGAACATTTTCATAAGAAATAGCATGTTGCTCGGTATTGAACAAAATAATGCTGTTAACATCTTGAAAAATTAGGAATAAGCCTTCGATTTTTCATTTACCTCCCTTTTAAATTTTCAATAAAAAACTTATAAAATCCTTCCTTTATTTCGTCGCGAACTCTGCGAAATTCACTCTGAATAAATTCGTCAGTGCCCACAGCGTGCGATGGGTCGTCGAATCCAATATGTAACCGGTGTTTTACATTTCCGACAAATGCCGGACACGATTCATTGGCTCCGCCACAAACTGTAATAACATAATCCCAGGGTTCATTTAAATAAATCTCAACAGAATCGGAGGTGTGAGAACTGATATCAACGCCCACTTCTTTCATAACTTCAACGGCTTTTGTGTTTAATTTTCTCGAAGCTTGTGTGCCGGCTGAACAAACGGTTATATTTTTATCGAACGATTGTAAAAAGCCATGAGCCATTTGACTGCGACAGCTATTGCCGGTACAGAGAATTAATATTTTCATTATGAATTAAATATTTGTTTAAAGTTCGATTTTAAAAAATTAGATTAAATAAAAAACCAACCATCATTATGCCTATTCCTACGATGCCAGCAAACGTAAGGATTAATGGCATTTTTAATACTTTTTTCAGAATAATCATTTCGGGTAACGAAAGTCCGATTACCGACATCATAAAAGCCAGAGATGTTCCAAGGGAAGCTCCTTTTTCTATTAATACCGATACAATTGGAATGATTCCTGCAGCATTCGAATATAATGGAATTCCAATAAGAACTGACAGCGGAACGCTGTACCAGGCCGATTTACCCATCAACGAAACCATGAAATCCTCCGGTACAAATCCGTGTGCACCTGCTCCCACAGCAATTCCTATTGCTACAAATATCCAAACTTTACTAACAATTTCTTTTACAGCTTCGAATCCAAGGTTTATTCTATCCGAAAATTTTAATTTTTGAGTCTCTAAACCTGTTTCGCCCACCCGGGTTTGGTAAACCCAATCCTGTACCCAATGTTCAAGTTTTAGTTTGTCGATTATATAACCCGAAATTATGGCTATGGTAAGTCCTGTTAAAATATAAATAAGTGCTGTTTTCCATCCAAATAAACCCAACAGCAAAATTACAGCTACCTCGTTAATCATTGGAGCTGCAATGAGGAACGAAAAGGTAACGCCCAATGGAACTCCCGATTCAACAAAACCTAAAAATAACGGAATCGCAGAACAAGAGCAGAATGGTGTTACAATTCCCAATAATGAAGCCAGTATATTTCCGGTAAACGCCGATTTTCCTTCAAGCATCCTGCGCGTTCGTTCGGGCGAAAACCAGGAGCGTATAATTCCGACAAAAAAGATTATTAATGTCAAAAGCATTAATACTTTAGGTAATTCAAAGATGAAAAATCGTACAGACTCCGTAAGATGGGTCCCTTTTTGCAAACCCGGTATTATATTTAAAACCCAATCGGCCAGCCTTTGTAAATTACAATAAAGAATGAGCCACAACAGAAGTAGCAGTAGAGGTAATGCAAATTCCTTTTTTTTAAGATGTTGAATAATTGACATTGTTTCTTTATTTTATGTAAACAATATATAAATAGTACAATCCGGCCAGAATAAATACAATGGCCACAATTCGACGAAACCCCATTTCAAATATTTTTAATTTATTGTAGAAGGTTCCGATTTTTGCTATGCTAAAAGCTAAAATCCATGCCGTTATTATTACAGGCAATCCGGTGGCAATAGCGAAAATTATTGGCAGGT
>WSSedL1CaDRAFT_10001393_pt1 | contig 14125 bp, 8 predicted proteins | sample WetSurSL1Cattail_FD_9464 | JGI IMG/M metagenome (IMG submission 9464)
ATTGTTTGCCAAACATCTGATAGCAGCTTCTGCAATGGCGGCCCCGGGTTCTATTGTAATTGCCAAAATTATGGAACCTCAAACCCTGAAATTTGATACTCATTCCTCTATTTCTAAAGACGGCAGAGGTTCCAATGTTCTGGATGCAATTTCTAAGTCTACGAACGATGGTCTTAAACTTGCCATTAGCGTGGGAACAATTTTAATTGTTTTTGTTGCATTAACGGCTTTATTAAATTTTCTGACATCTAAATTGGGTGGGGTAACCGGCTTAAATAACTACATAGAACATGTTACCGGGGGTAAATATCACGAATTGTCGATGCAATTGATTCTGGGGTATATCTTTGCCCCTGTAATGTGGATCATTGGAATTTGCCCTGCTGATATTACATACACCGGGCAACTGCTCGGACAAAAAATAGTACTAACTGAATTTATTGGATATATTAATTTAACTGAACTTAAAAATTTGGGTGTATTTGCACAACAAAAATCGGTGATAATGTCAACATATTTCCTTTCTGGTTTTGCTAATTTTGCTTCTATAGGGATTCAGATTGCCGGACTGGGTACTTTGGCCCCCAATAAAGCAGCGCTCATTTCAAAGCTTGGACTGAAAGCCATGGTAGCAGGGGCATTAACCTCTTTACTAAGTGCTTGTTTTATTGGTATTTTTTTATTTTAGATTTCTTTTATAATTAGCTAAAGTATAAATATATTTGTTTTATTTTCGACAACGTGGGGTAATCAGCATGAATAAGGCAAAACTTTCGTATGATGAATTGTTATCAATAAACGAGAATCTTGAAAAACAAATCAAAATTCTCGAAGAGAAAGTTACACACCTTAAGAGCTCGGAAGAAAATCTCAGGGACAGTGAATCCCGTTATAAGCAACTTGCAGACTCAACCCTCGAGGGCGTTTTAATTCATGAGAATGGATACGTGATAGATTATAACCAGCAATTAAATAGCATGTTGGGTTATGGAGCTAACGAAATTGCAGGCCGCAATATTCTCGACTTTATAGTTATGGAATATCGCAAGGAAGCGGTTTTAAGTATTCGTTCCAGTCAGCAGATGGTTTATAACACTGTTCTTAAAAAGAAAAACGGTGAAATTATGGAAGTGGAAGTTTTTTCACGTCCATTTAATTACAACGGGAAATCATTAAAAGTAGCTACTTTTCGTGATACGGGTTACCGAAAATTATTTGAAAAAACCATAGAAGAAAGCGAAATAAAATTCAGGCAGGTTGCTGAAAATTCCTTTGATGCTATTGTCTTAATTAATGAGTCGCTTGTTTTATACTGGAACGCGGCTTTTGAGAAAATATTCCGTATTACTGGAATTCAGGTGCATAAACGACCTAATTTCTTTTTTGAAATGGCTCACGAGGATGATAAGCCATACCTTCAGGAAGCCTTGAATAGTCCGGAATACAGATATGATTATAAATTTGATGTTAAGTATCGTATTGTTCATAGCGATAACTCTATAACCTGGATTTGGAACCGTGCATTTCCTATTTTCAACCGGGATGGAGAATTTCTCAGACAGGTAATGATGATTAGCGACATTACTGATCAGAAAAATCTCGAAAACAACATTAACACCAGCAGGGCTCAGCTTGAAGCTTTATTGGACAACATCCCTTATTTTGCATGGCTTAAAGACGATAAAGGAAGATATGTGATGGTTAATCAGCCATTTGCATCATATTACAATACAACCAGGGAAGAACTTACTTATAAAACAGATTTTGACATTCTGCCTCCTGAGTTGGCGCAACGATTTGATGCTTCCGATAACGAGGTATTTACCGGCAAAGTGCGTAAGATGTACCAGGAAGTTGAAGAAGAAGAAGATGGTGAATTACATTGGTCTGAAACATTTAAAACACCGGTTTTAAATGAGGAGAATGAAATCATTGGAATTGTTGGAATTGCCAGGGATATAACCAGCCGGAAAAAAGCTGAATTAGCTTTGAAATTTAGTGAAGAGAAATTTAAAGAACTGGTTACGCTTTTACCGGAAATGGTTTTTGAAACGGATATAAATGGAGACTTTACTTTTCTAAACCTTAAAGCATACGAAAATCTTGAATATTCAAGTGATGATGTTCACCGGAGAATTAGTTTTTTTAATATTATAGCTTCGGAAGATACCGAAAGAGCAAAGGAAAACTTTAGCAGACTTCTTAAAGGCGAGGACATTAAAGGGCAGGAATATATGGCTGTTTCAATGAACGGACGTAAATTCCCGGTACTTATTTATGCCAATATGATGCACGGTGGCAGCAATGCCAGCGGATACAGAGGGGTTATGATTGATATAACCGATCGTCGAATATCCGAAGATCGGGAACGAAATTATAACCGCAATCTTGTATTTCTTTCAAATTCTGCACTTAAATTCCTTAGCTTTTCGGACGACGATGATATCTTTATTTATATCGGAAAGAAACTTTCGGAACTCACCCGAAATGCCATTGTTATTGTTTCTTCTTACAACGAAAGTGACAGTAGCCTTACCATTCGTTTTATTTCTGGTATCAATCGTTTCTTAAACAGTATTTTGCAGATTTTGGGAAAAACACCTGAAGATGTTCGTCTTAAAGTGACTCATAAATATAAAGAAAAGCTGTTAAAAAGAGAGCATTCCATTTATCCGGTTCATGGTGGTATACAAGATATTACCATGAGACAAATGGATGTAGAACAATGCAATCAGCTTGAAAAATTACTTAAACTTACCGGATATTACACAATGGGGTTACAAAAAGGAGGAAACCTCTATGGTGTGGTTCTTATTGCAACCAAACAAGGCCAGGAAATCCGCGAAGAAAAAATAATCGAAACACTATTGTTCCAGGCGTCTATCGCGCTTCATCGTAAGCAGCTCGAAAACGAATTGGTGAGGGCTAAAGAGAAAGCTGAAGAGAGTGATCGTCTGAAATCTGCATTTTTAGCTAATATGAGTCACGAAATCCGTACTCCTATGAACGGAATTCTGGGTATGGCTCAACTCCTTGCAATTCCGGATATTTCCGCCGATCAACGTCAAGAATATCTGGAACTTATTAATAAAAACAGTGAAACGCTGCTAAACCTGATAGATGATATTGTGGATGTCTCAAAAATAGAGGCAGGGCAGATGAAAATTAATACCAAGCCGTTTAAGCTCAATTATCTTTTCGACCAGTTGTATATGTTATTTTCTTCCGGTTCTAACTTTAAATCTAAAAAAGAACTGGAATTTGTGATAACAAAATCGTTATCAGATGATATCAATATTTATTCCGACCCCGACCGTTTAAAACAGATAATTATCAACCTGATAGGTAATGCTCTTAAATTTACCGAAAAGGGTGTCATAGAGTTTGGGTATCAGCTTAATGAGAACAAATTATTATTTTTTGTTAAAGATACGGGTATTGGAATTTCTCCAAATAAGCTAAAAGTTATTTTTGAACGCTTTACACAGGCTGACGATTCGCTTACCCGTAAATTTGGTGGGTCCGGGCTGGGATTGGCGATATCTAAAGGTTTGGTTGAATTACTGGGTGGAAATATTTGGGTAGAATCTGAAGTAAAAGTTGGGTCTTCTTTTTATTTTACCATTCCTTTTACTCCGGCATTAGAAATAGAAGAAGCTAAAAATGATATGCCGGATACTCCACGGGATTATGACTGGACCGGAAAGACTTTTCTTATTGTTGAAGATGATAAGATAAGTTTTAAATTTCTCGAAGGTGTTTTCAGGCGGACAAATGCAACTATCCTTCATGCTGAAAATGGTTTGATTGCTATTGATTTGTGCAAGCAGCACGACGAAATAAATTTGGTTTTGATGGATATTCAACTTCCCGAAATGAGTGGTTTCGATGCTACACAGATTATTAAAACTTTCAGGAATAAGCTACCCATTATTGCTCAAACTGCCAATGCTATGTCCGACGACAAAGAGAAATGTCTCGAAGTGGGTTGTTCGGATTATGTGAGCAAACCTATTAATGTGCATCTTTTATTCCGAAAAATAGAAAAACAACTTCAGGGCAGTAATTAAAATGATACTGGTATTAATCCCCATTGTTATTTATGTGATAATTATTGCATTATTTTTCAAGGGATGGAAAAATATCCCTGTGTATAAACATTGCCATCCTATATCAGGCCATATCCCTGTTTCTGTGCTAATTCCATTTAGAAACGAATCTCAAAATTTAAAGGCTTTAATTCGAAGTCTTAAAAATCAGTCATACCCTATACATTTATCAGAGTTTATTTTTATAGACGATCATTCTTCGGATACTAGCCGGGATGAGATACTCAACCATTGGGAGCCTAATTTTAAGCTTATCCGTCTTTCGGCGGAGGTGAATGGTAAAAAGGCGGCTCTGCTTAAAGGCTCAGAGCAAGTATCGGGGCAGTTGATTATTACTATTGATGCCGACTGTATTTTTCAGAAAGAATGGTTGCTGGCAATGGTTTCATTTTATTGCAAATACAATCCGGTAATGATTGTGGCCCCGGTTGTCCTTAGTCCCGGGAAATCTTTCTTTTCAAAATTTCAGAACCTCGAATTTCTGAGCTTACAGGGGTCGGCTGCCGGGGCAATATCCATTGGCAAACCTATTATGTGTAACGGCGCCAATCTGGCTTATTCGCGCGAAATATTACCTTTAGTTCAGCAAACTTATTTAAATTCAGATGTAGCTTCCGGTGATGATATTTTTGCTTTACTTAATGTTAAGAAAAGGTATCCCCGGCAGGTTTATTTTTTGAAAGCTTATGAAGCTATTGCCGAAACACAATCATGCCATTCTTTAAAAGAGTTTTTATCGCAACGAACCCGTTGGACAACCAAAGCAAGGTATTATCGCGATTTTTTTATAGTTTTTACCGCAATAATTGTGCTTTTGGTTAATGTGAGCCTGTTATATCTTTTTATTGAAGGGTTATTTTCAGGTAATTGGCTGTTGTTTTTTGGGGTACTATTGGCAAAAAGTCTGGTCGATTTTCCATTTTTGTATTCTCTGGCATCTTTTTTTCAATCAAAATCGATTTTAAAATGGTTTCCTGTTATACAATGCTTTTATTTATTTTATGTAACTATTACATTTGCTAGTTCACTTTTGGGTACCTATACCTGGAAAAACCGAAAACTAAGACATTAGATAATTATGGCTCAATCGCCTTTTTGGAACCGTTTTTTAAAAAATAAACTTTCGCTGGCAGGATGTATTTTCATTGCCCTTTTAATTATTGTCGCGATTCTTGGATATTTAATTTCACCAGATTCATCGCCAAATGCCAATGAGCAAAATTTATCCATTGCTGCCAAATCGCCAATGTTTAAGGTTACGATGTTGAATATTCGCAAAAATCAGATATTTAAAAAACAATCGTTTTGGAATACCATGCTGAGGGGCAAAGAATCTGATTATATTCAGGTTCCGATAGATTCTTTCTTTTTTTCTGGAGAAAACATTGTAGTAGTTGATTATGCCGAAAACACCGAGGAAAAATTCGAATCGAAATATTCTGTTGCTAATGTGGCTTACCCTTTGGAACCTGGTAGCAAAATAGTAGTAAATGCGGACAGTACCGTTTCTTTTACAACTATAAATCAAGGTTTATTAAGAGTTCCCTTAAAGGAGATACAACAAAATATTAGTAAAAATTTAATTTGTACTCGAACCTATATTCTGGGAACCGATAAATATGGTCGTGATCTTTTTAGCCGTTTACTCATAGGAACCCGCATTTCGCTGGCAGTTGGTTTAATATCGGTTTTAATATCCATTCTGATAGGAATAAGTTTGGGATTAATTGCCGGTTATTACAGGGGCAAAGTAGATGCTGCCGTTATGTGGGTTGTTAATGTTGTGTGGTCGGTTCCTACATTGTTAATGGTTTTGTCTATATCATTGGTTCTGGGCAAAGGATTCTGGCAGGTATTTGCTGCCGTAGGGTTAACTATGTGGGTTGAAGTGGCAAGGGTAGTTCGCGGTCAGGTTATTTCCATCCGCGAAAAGGAATACATAGAAGCTGCCAGGGCTTTAGGTTATAGCGATTTTCGTATCTTATTCAAACATATTTTGCCCAATGTGGTAGGCCCAGTTATCATTATTTCAGCGGCAAATTTTGCTTCAGCTATTTTAATGGAAGCCGGCTTAAGTTTTCTGGGTATTGGGGTACAACCTCCCGTTCCTTCCTGGGGAAGCATGATAAAGGACCACTATGGATATATTATTTTGCATCAGGCTCATTTGGCAATTCTTCCCGGTTTGGCAATAATGTTTATTGTGCTGGCATTTAATTTTATAGGCGATGGCCTCCGGGATGGTTTTGATACACATTTGAAATAATTGATAATCAATAATTGATAATCAATAATTGATTATTGATTATTGATTATTGATTATTGATTAATATCCAATACCTAACAGCCAATACCCAATACCCAATACCTAACAGCCAATAGCCAACTATAAGTGTAAATATTTTAAATATAGAAAGATAGATTAATTGTTTGTAATTATTTCAGTATAAAAAGTTAATTTTAGTATTATTTTTACATATCGTATTTATACATTGTTTATTTTCGCTGCAATTTTGTATTTTTTAAAGCTTGAAGTAGTAAGGATTTCAATAATTTATACACTTAAATTTGCAGTATCCTTTAATACTTTTTAAATTAGAAAAAGCATAGGATATTTTTATTAATTTAAATTTTAACATCAATAAAAGGATGAGAAAATGGCGCTGTGAAGATTCTGCTGAACTTTACAATATTACAGGTTGGGGAAATAATTATTTCGCAATTAATGATAAAGGGAATGTATTTGTAACTCCTAAAAAGGACGGGGTTCAGGTTGATCTCAAAGAGTTAGTGGACGAACTTCAGTTACGCGATGTTTCTGCACCCATGTTAATTCGTTTTCCCGACATCCTCGATAACCGTATCGAGAAAATGTCGAGTTGTTTTAAAATTGCTGCAGAGGAGTATGAATATAAGGGCCAGAATTTTATAATTTACCCCATAAAGGTAAACCAGATGCGACCTGTGGTTGAAGAAATCGTAAACCATGGTAAAAAATTTAATATTGGTCTCGAAGCCGGTTCTAAGCCTGAGCTTCATGCTGTTATCGCGATTAATACCGAAAGTGATTCTTTAATTATATGTAACGGTTATAAGGACGAAGATTATATAGAACTGGCGTTGTTGGCTCAGAAAATGGGCAAACGCATTTTTCTGGTAGTCGAAAAATTAAACGAGCTTAAATTAATTGCCGACATATCTAAACGGCTAAAAATAAAACCCAATATAGGGATAAGAATTAAACTGGCCAGTACCGGCAGCGGGAAATGGGAAGAATCCGGTGGCGATGTCAGTAAATTTGGGTTAACTTCAAGTGAGCTATTGGAAGCCCTTGATTTTATCGAAAAAAACAAAATGAAAGACTGTCTTAAACTGGTTCATTTTCATATTGGCAGCCAGGTTACAAAGATTCGTCGTATTAAAATAGCACTCCGCGAAGCGTCTCAGTTTTATGTGCAACTTCATGCAAAAGGATATAATGTAGAATTCGTTGATATTGGCGGGGGATTAGGTGTTGATTATGACGGAACCCGTTCTTCAAACAGCGAAAGCAGCGTAAACTATAGTATTCAGGAATATGTTAACGATTCCATTTCTACACTGGTAGATGCTGCTGATAAGAATAATATTCCACATCCCAATATCATTACTGAGTCAGGGCGTTCTCTTACAGCTCACCATTCGGTACTTATATTTGAGGTATTGGAAACAACTACTCTTCCGATTTGGAAAGAAGATGAAGAGCCTTGCGAAACCGACCACGAGCTGGTTCACGAGTTGTACCAGATTTGGGATACCATCAACCAGCCCCGTATGGTGGAAGACTGGCACGATGCCCAACAGATCCGCGAAGAAGCTCTCGATCGCTTTAGCCTTGGTTTGCTCGACCTGAGAACCCGTGCGCAAATTGAACGATTATTCTGGTCTATTGCTATGGATATAAACCAGATGACATCTGAATTGAAACATATCCCCGATGAGTTAAGGCATTTGCCTAAATTATTATCAGATAAATATTTCTGTAATTTTTCGTTGTTTCAATCTTTACCCGATTCCTGGGCAATTGATCAGATTTTTCCGATTATGCCTATACAGCGTTTGGATGAAAAGCCCACACGGTCGGCTACTATACAGGATATTACCTGCGATTCGGACGGTAAAATTGATAATTTTATATCTACCCGTAACTTATCGTATTACCTTCCTGTACATGCTTTAAACAATAAAGAATCTTATTATATTGGTGTATTTTTAGTGGGTGCTTATCAGGAAATCTTAGGCGATTTACATAATTTGTTTGGCGATACCAACGCTGTTCATGTTTCTGTAGATAGTAAGGGTTACAGCATCGATCAGATTATAGACGGGGAAACCGTAGCTGAAGTACTCGATTATGTTCAATATAATTCTAAAAAACTGGTAAGAACTGTTGAGACTTGGGTTACCACCTCTGTTAAATCAGGTATTATTTCGGCAGAAGAAGGTAAAGAATTTTTATCGAATTACCGTTCAGGATTATACGGTTACACCTATTTGGAATAGAATAACATTTTAAATTGATATCAGAAGCTGTCTCAAAATTTTGGGACAGCTTTTTTTTATTGTTTCAGAGTTGGAATATATACAATTCTGGTAAATAAATCAGTATCTAAAGAATTTAATTCTAGAGCCTTCTTTAAAATATGGAATAAATTCTGTTACTTCATCTTCGGATTTAAAAACGCATTTATATTCATACAGCGTTTATTCCGGTTTAAGATTTGATTTATAGAAAAGTATGAACCATAAAAGCGAAATAAAAAGAGGCTGTGTAAAAAGTCAATTTTTAGGGCAGAATTGGTAATTCCGCCGAGCGCAATACCCTGGTTTATAAGTTTCGGTGCTGAACTGAATTTGTAATTCGGTTCATTTTTTAAACTTTTCACACAGCCTCTTTTGCATTGTTATTAAATTAGTCGCAAGACCTCTTAAACCTGGAAATATTCAATAGAGCTTTTTAAGTTCTCAGCTTTAGATAATAAATTTTTTGAATGACTGTTTAATTGTTCAGAAACCATTACATTGTCCTGGGTTGTTGAATTTAATTCCTGAACGGCATTATTAACCTGCTCTATTCCTGCGTTTAGCTCTTCACTCGACACAACAATAGAATTTACATAGGTGGTGGTTTTTTCAACTTCAGGAACCAACAATTCCATTTGATTTAGGGCTTTTCTCGAATTTTCAATACATTTTGATGATAGACTATTGATTTCGTCCGATGCTGTCCGGCTTCTTTCTGATAATTTTCTGACTTCGGCAGCTACAACTGCAAACCCCTTGCCATGTTCTCCGGCTCTGGCTGCTTCAACCGCTGCATTTAAAGCTAAAAGGTTAGTCTGAAATGCAATATCATTTATTACTTTTATTTTTTCAGTAATTTCATTAATTGCATTAACCGTAGAGTTTACATGATAGTTACTGCTTTTTATTTCTTCTGACAATTTGATGGTTATTTTTTCAGTTTCTCTGGCGTTTTCGCTGCTTTCGTGGATGTTAGCCACCATTTCTTCCATAGATGAAGAAACTTCTTCGAGGGATGCGGCCTGATTTGTTGCCATTTGAGTCAGTTTTCCTGAGACTTCTGAAATGATAACACCTGCCTGTGTTGTTGTTTGTATCTCGTCGTCAATTTCAATAATAACTTCTCCTATCTTATTTTTCATACTTTCAACAGCACCCAGTATTCCTATATTATTGCCCGCATTCGAAATTTCTACTTTTAAGTTGCCATTAGCAATTTCGCGGGTCATGGCAGCCACTACCACCGGTTCTTCACCTAAATCCATTTTTATGGTTTTGGATAAGTACCATCCAATAAAAAATGCCATTATTAAACCAATAAAAACAGCACTTATCAGCATCCAGTTTGTTAAAGCCTGTGCTTTTGAAGCGTCTTCTTTGGCTTTATTGTTTTTATCAAAATTGATAACAATCAACTTATTAGCTATTTTGGTAACCTTGTCGTATTGTTTTTGTATATCATTTAAATTAAAGTTGCACAGTTCGTTATAATTGTTATCATTTTTATTTTGAATATAAACAGACTCTATTTCCATAAATTTTTTATGAGTCTTTAAAAATATTTCCCATTCACTTTTAAATGATTTATAAACTTCTATTTCCTCTTCGGTTTTGGGTAATAAAGCATAAGCGCTATCGGCTGATTCCTCACGTTTCAAAGCATTGTTTATTCGTTTATATGCTTTTTTTCGTAAGCTATCGGATAACATTGTTACCATTAATTCTTTTTCAATAGTGTTAACGGCAAGTTGATTTACCCTGATGTTTAATAAAGCTCTTACACCAGGAAGGGTATTTTCGGAGATAATACTCAGATTCTTATTAATTCTTTTTATATTATTATAAGTGATTACGTTGGTAACAATAAAAATTAAAGCAATAACGGAAAGTCCTACACTAATTTTTGTTCTTAATTTCATTACTGGTGATTTTTTAGATAAATTTATTTTATGCGACAAAACTAAAAAATCGTGTAAATTTTTTGACTGCAATTGGTCACAAAAATTCTAAAAATACTGGCTTTCAGGCAAAATAAATACGCTAATTATTGTAACTTTTTGCAATAATTAGCGTACGATTTACACTTAAAATTAAGGGTATGGAAATATTTCCTAGTAATCTATTGGGTGTTGATAATTAATAATTTACAATTCACAATTCACAATTTACAATTTACAATTCAATGTCGTTTGGTTAGCGAGAAGCTGGCGCGCATTTGCAATGCGGGCCTGAATGAATTGCACTCATTACAAACGAGCACAAGCGCTACGGGTTAGTTTAAATCCTTTACAAAACGATATTAATCAATAATCAATTAACAATAATATCCTTCACCTGTTCTCTGATTTTTTTCCAGGTATCGTCTGCCATTTTAGCTCCGACAACTTCAATAACATTACCTGCCAGAACAGCTCCTATGTTTCCGCATTTTTCCAAAGATAAGCTATTGGCAACACCGTATAAAAATCCGGCAGCAAATAAATCGCCGGCACCTGTAGTATCAATAACTTTAGAGGGGATAGCTCCAATTTTAAAGATTTTATCGCCGCTTTTTACTAAGGAACCATTTTTACCGACTTTTACTACTGCAATTTTACACATGGTAGCAATTTCAGAAACAGCATCCTCGGGTTGTTTCCCTGTAAAGGCTTTAGCTTCTTCTTCGTTGGCAAATACAATATCGACATATTTTGTAGTAATATCTCTGAGAAAAGCCAGATTTGCTTCCACAACATTAAAGCTGGCTAAATCCAGGGCTATTACCAAACCTTGCTGTTTAGCTAATTTTACCGCTTTTTCCACTAAGGGCTGGTTAAAAACTAAGTATCCCTCGATATGAAAAATATCGTAGCCTTTAAAAATATTTTCATCAAAATCGGAAGGTGCTACATCGCTTGCGGCTCCGAGAAAAGTTCCAAAAGTGCGTTCCGAATCCGGACTGATAAGGGTTGAAGCCACTCCAGTTTCTGAATTGCTTATTCGAAGTATAGGTTTTATTTTATTGGCTTTTAAATCTTCTGTAAAAAAAATTCCGTTTTCATCTTTCCCAACGGTTCCAATAAAGGCTGTTTCTGCTCCCAACGAAGCCAGTCCGTGAATAGTGTTTGCAGCCGAACCTCCGGATGCTTTAGAAATGGGGAGGTGCGTAGTTTTTTGATGTATGGTATTTTTAAAATCGTTATCTACAAGCTGCATGCTCCCTTTTTTAAGATTTAAATCGCTTAGCATGTTGTCATTTTCTAAACGAATCAGAATATCTACAAGAGCATTTCCGGTACCTATAATTTTTTGCATGTATATTTTTTTATTTCAGGTTAAAAATAAAACAAAAAAAACGTAAAATATTTATTGTTTTAAGATTTCGAAAGTAAGTAAAAAGGGAATTATATCAAAACGCGGAATTATCCAATCCTTCCAGTTCGCATAAGGTTTTAATGGCAAACTCGCGGGAGTTTCCGCAAATTATATATTCGGCTTTGAATCCACCGCATACTCTGGGTCTTTCGGGTGATGTAAAGATGGAGCAGCGATACTCGTCGGTAAGATGAATGCATCGTGTTCCGGCAGGTTTGCCGTTGGGCATACCCGGTATGGGGGACGAAATGGATGGGATTATGCAGCATGCACCACAATTATCGCGACAATTCATAACATAATTCATTTTTTCACATGATTTTTGAGAGCTCAAATGTATTAATAATTTTCTATTTTGTCATCAAGTTGTTAATAGTTAAATATATAAGAATTAGTAAATTATTTCAAAACATTTTTGTATTCGATGGTAAATCAGAATAAATCGTACCTCTATGCCGCAGTAACCATTCTGTTGTGGGCTACCGTGGCATCTGCCTTTAAAATGGCATTGCATTCCCTTAATTATATTCAATTAATGGCAATTGCAAGTTTTACGTCTACTTTTATTTTTCTTAGTATTATAATAGTTAGTAAAAAATTTTTCAAAATTTTTGAAATTCAACCTGCCGATTATCTGCGATCGCTGTTACTTGGGTTTATAAATCCTTTTTGTTATTATCTTGCTTTATTTAAATCATACTCTTTAATACCGGCTCAGATTGCGCAACCAATCAATTATACCTGGCCTATTATTTTTACTTTGTTATCGGTTATTTTTCTGGGGAAAAAGATTAATAAAATGATGATTTTTGGATTGATGGTTAGTTTTTTAGGGGTGTTGCTAATTTCGTCACAGGGCAGCCTTTCCGGATTCAAAAATATTAACATTTCAGGAGTAGCCGTGGCTTTTGTAAGTGCCTGCATCTGGTCTGTTTATTGGATACTAAACCTGAAATCGAAAGTAGATTCCCTTATATTACTTTTTCTGAATTTCTTTTTTTCGTCTGTTTATATTTCGATACTATTAATATATACCGGAAATTTTCATTCCATTGAAATGAAAAGTCTGTTTCCGGCCATTTATATTGGTTGTTTCGAGATGGGTATTTCGTTTGTGTTGTGGATGAAAGCGTTACAGTATGCCAAATCGCCTGCAATTATCGGAAATGTTAGTTTTATTATTCCTTTTTTGTCGTTACTCTTAATACATTTTGTTCTTAAAGAAGATATTTATATTACTACATTTGCAGGGCTTGGTTTTATAATTGCCGGTATTATTATTAATAAATCCGGTGAAATAAAAAGCGCTGAAAAAATATAAACATTGGAAAAAGAAAGAATAATATTGGGTATCGACCCCGGGACCAATATCATGGGGTATGGCGTTATTCATGGATTGGGAAGCACTCCTAAAATGGAGGCTATGGGTATTTTAACTCTAAATAAAATTGACGACCATTTTACAAAACTTAAGATAATATTCGAGCGTACTATTGGCCTTATCGAGGAGTATCATCCTGACGAACTGGCCATTGAAGCTCCATTCTACGGTAAGAATGTTCAATCTATGCTAAAATTGGGAAGAGCACAGGGAACAGCCATTGCAGCTGCATTATCACGCTCATTGCCTATTTTTGAATATGCACCGCGAAAAATAAAACTTGCCATAACAGGGCAGGGGAGTGCCTCTAAGGAACAGGTTGCTTCTATTCTTCAACATATATTACATTTTAAAGAGATTCCCGAGAATCTGGATGCAACAGATGGCCTGGCAGCTGCACTTTGTCATTTTTATCAGAATAAGATTACTATTGATGGCGGGCAGGCTAAAAGCTGGAAGGAATTTATCAATAAAAACCCCGGAAAAGTTATGGGGAAATAGTTTTTTACAATTAATGAATGTGCCAGTGTGCCAATGGAAAAAATTAAAGTAACGGGAGTTCGATTTAAATAATTACTAAAATAGTTGATGTTTAGTCGTTTGTTTTATTATTAAATTGATTTGAAACATTTGTTTTTAATTTTAGCGCCGTTAGGTGCTAAAGCTCGGTAAAATAAACCCGACAAAATGAATCTGCCGCCTCCATAGAGGCGGAACT
>WSSedL1CaDRAFT_10001394_pt1 | contig 14115 bp, 15 predicted proteins | sample WetSurSL1Cattail_FD_9464 | JGI IMG/M metagenome (IMG submission 9464)
GACGAAGGTTCTCAATAAGGGCCAGCCTAAGCATGATTGGAATAGCCCATAATTCGCCCAATGTTAAAGTAGTAATGGTTTGATAAGCTGCCACAAAACGACTCAGGCTTTCGATATCAACACGTCCATCTCCATGTGATATGATTTCTTTAGCAATATCGTAAACACGCGGAAGTCCTGCTGACGGACCATTAAGTAGACGTGGCAATTCTTTACTATAACCTTTCGGCAAATGTCTTCGTCCAGTACGTATCTGTTCTTCAATTAGATAAAAATTATCAAGTAGCCATTCACCGGCAGGCGTGATTTGCCGGTTACTTTTCACGGCTTCTTCTATAATGCCATGAACTTCAAGCAGAATAGCTTCATTTTCTGCAAGACGGGCAAGAAGTTGCTGGTCAGGATATACTTTTGATCCAATTACATGCAAACCTGCCAATACTTTGCCATACTGCTCCATCTGTTCAGTGCTAAATAATTCCGAACTTAGAGGAGGTTCGCTATCGGCATATTTTTGAGAAAGGTCATTTTCCCAAAGATGAGATTTCAAACGGTGAAGAGAATCATTAATTATTGCTGGGCCTACCTTCATATTTTATTAATCTTTTAAGACAAATTCGATCATTCGCATTACACATATCTAGCTATCAATAGTTTTCATAAACTACGAAACCCAATAATTTTTGACAGAAGCCGGATTATTTGTTACCTGAGAAAGTCCTGTTTTGGATAATATCCAAAGGTGGTCAAAATAAGTAATACAAGTGTTACACAATTCTCAGGAAGAGTTACATAATTCACACATTAGAAACTATACACTGATGGTGAAGTTATTACCAAAAATTCCTACATATGAGTTGCAAAACTTATCTTTATTACTGATATCAAAAATTTAAAAGAGTAAATCTCATATTGCTATAAATAAGAACATAACATATAAAACATCTAAAAAATGTGTGAATCTTGTAACTCTTTCCAAAAGTTGTGTAATAGTTAGTAGACTTAGGCGGACTACCTTTGAAATAAACTTCTAATATTATTGTTATGCCATTATTTACTATATTACTCGTAATCATTGTAGCCGGTGTTCTTCTCTGGCTTGTTAATACTTACATCCCCATGGATGGTAAAATCAAAAACATCCTGAATATTGTAGTTGTAATTGTTGTAGTCATTTGGCTTTTAAAGGTATTTGGCCTTTTCAATTATCTGAAGGATATACATGTTTAATTGTAAAGTAGCAACTATTTAAAGTGCTTGTTTATTATTAATGCAAGACAGCTACTTTTTCATATCGTAACAATTCTTTAAAATTAAATATAATGAATATTAAAAGAATCTTTGGGGCATTACTTACTGTTCTTGGAATAGCAGGTCTTATTTATGGTGCCGTGTTGTTTGTGGGTGGCGCAGGTGGTACAAAAGATACTAAAGGCTTATCATTTATGGAGTAATCGGTTTGATATTCTTCATTGCTGGCATTAACCTGATCCGGACAACAAAGGATGAATCTTAACGTAAAAATGATTTAATTATCAAGTGATTGGTGTTCATCTTGGTTTTCTCAAATGTATCAATAAAACTGCATTTTATGAAAGAGAAAATAAAGTTACTTATGGCCCTGAATTCATTTCTGGAAGATAAAATCAAAGCTGCGCGTGCTTATAATGAAGCCATTAAACTCGCTATCTATTGGACTGACATGCAACGTAAAAAGATTGAAAGAACGAATTTATTCGTTGAAGAATCTAATATTTAAAAACATGGAAAGAATACTTGAAGAAACAATGACTGGAATAGCCAGAGCAGAATATATCAAAGTAGAAGACAATGTACGTCTGCATATTACAGATGCAGGTGAAGGCCGGCCTATAGTGTTAATACACGGGTGGCCCTTAAGCGATGAAATGTTTGAATACCAGTACAATGATCTGGTGAGTAAAAAATTTCGGGTAATTGGAATTACGCTAAGAGGGTTTGGAAAATCTGATAAACCATACGGAGAGTATAATTATAATGTACATGCCCTCGATATAAAAAAGGTTCTAAGCAAACTGGATATAACTAATGCTGTTTTGCTTGGCTTTTCAATGGGTGGATCCATTGCAATTCGTTACGCGTCGTCTGATAAAGGAGCTCATGTTTCAAAATTAGTTTTATGCGGAGCTGCAGCCCCTATTTGGACTCAACGCAAAGATTTTCCATTTAATCTTCCCCAAAGTGCGGTTGATGAATTAATAGACTTGAACTACAAAGACAGGCCAAAACTTTTAGCTGATTTTGCAAAGATATTCTCCGCTACCGAAACCTCATTAAATGAAGGAATCGGAAATTGGCTCAATGGGATTGGTTTAAGCGCTTCTTCTCATGCTACCGCCGAATGCTTAATCGCTTTGCGCGATACTGACCTGAGAAGTGATTTGGCTAAAATTACAATCCCCACTTTGATTATGCATGGTAAAAAAGACAAAATATGCTCATTTGATCTGGCTGAACAGATGAAAGCCGGAATTAAAAATTCGCAAATTGTTGCTTTTGAAAACAGCGGACATAGCTTGTTTTTGGAAGAAACTCATAAATTTAATGCAGAATTGATCAAATTTGCGGGGAAATAATAAGATAAAAGAATAACAATTCGAATGTTCGGCCTGTGCAGCAGCAGAAGGAGGGATTGATATTTTCCTTAATTACATAACATAAACTTAAAATTTAATTTCATGAAAAAATCACTTTTAACTCAGGCAATGACGGTATTTATGGCAGATTTTATGTATTCGGCAAAAAAAGTAAAAGAGGCCAGGGATAAAGCGCCGGATACAAAGCAAAAAAAGAAGAAATAACAGAACTCCTAGCACATATATATATCAAAAAACCACGAAATTACGCTAATTTATTAGTGTAATTCGTGGTTTTGTTTTTAGTTGAAAATATTTAGAGTGCGCAGTTTGACCTAATTATCAACCCCATATATAACCTTTTTTAAACATCACCTTCAAATATGTGGGAATGATGTAACTCTTAGCAAAAGTTTTGTAACACATTCAAAACCTTAAGCGCCTAAATTTGTAATTAAACAAAACAAAAAATCATGAAAAAACTAATTCTCATATTTGCTTTATTTACAGGCAGTTTATTGTGCCAAACAACATTTGCGCAGATTACTTTCAGGGCTAATATAACAACTCAGCCTATGTGGGGCCCTGTGGGTTATGACCATGTTGAATATTATTACATGCCCGATATCGATGTCTACTATTCTGTACCACGGCATAAGTATATCTACATGGAAGATGGTAACTGGATAGCCAGATCTTATTTACCTGCCCCTCACAGAAATTATGATATGTACAATGCCAGAAAAGTTGTTATTAATGACCCAAAGCCCTACTTGCATCACGCAGATTACAGGTCAAGATATTCATCGAATGAACATGGTAATCAACAGTCAATTCGCGATAGTCATGAACCAAGATATCAGGAAAACAGAAATCATCCTGAGCATTCTAAATGGAAGGAATCAAGGAGAAATCAAGGACACCAGAATCAGGGAAATGGAAAAAGACATGATTAACAATGAACTTAAACATTCAACCTGAAGTTTCAGGATGAATGTTTATTTCTCGAAATTAAAAAAATATACATTAATTTAATAAGTAAGGAGAATATGATGAGTACAAGAAGAATTGCACACACAAACACCACTCTCTATTTGATAGCTTTAATTGTTATAATAATAGCTTTTCTGTTATTAGGCGGTGGAACATGGATGAGAGAAATGACCCATATGCATGGAGGCAGGTCCATTAATATAGCGAATTGGAATTGGACAACGATTCTTATTTGTTTAGGACTAGGATTTGTGCTGGGTTGGGCAGCCTTCAGGAGAAGGTAATGAGGTGAATGGAGTGATGAAGAGATGACATGATGAAGAAGAAATGAAGACTTCTTTATCCTCAAAAAAGCAATAAAACACAAATAAAATGAAAAAAGTATTGATTGCATTGGATTATGATCCTACCGCACAAAAAGTAGCTGAATCAGGGTTTTCTTTAGCAAAGTCCATGGGAGCTGAAATTATATTAATTCATGTAATAACAGACCCGGTGTATTATTCTTCCATAGAATATTCTCCGATAATGGGATTTACCGGTTATATGGATATGGGGCCTTTGCAATTGGATAATGTCGATGGTCTGAAAAAGGCATCTCATTATTTTCTGGACAAAACAAAAAAACACCTTGGAGATGAAACCATTCAAACCCTGGTAAAAGAAGGTGATTTTGCCGAATCTATTTTAAAGTCAGCAAAAGACTTGAAAGCAGATATTATCGTTATTGGCTCTCACAGCCAAAAATGGCTGGAAAAAATTGTCATGGGAAGCGTAACAGAAAAAGTTTTAAATCAGACTACCATACCATTATTCATCGTTCCTACTAAAAAGCAGGATTAAAATCTTGGATATGAAAAAAATTGAAGCAATTATTCGTAAAGAAAAATTCGAAGAAGTAAAAATAGCATTGCACGAAGCGGACATTGATTTCCTTTCGTGGTGGGATGTTAAGGGACAAGGAACTGCAAAAGAGGGGCATATTTTCCGTGGTGTTGCCTATGACGTTAGCGCCATTGAGAGAATAAACCTATCTTTTGTTGTTCGCGACATAAATTTAGAGAAATCGATTAATGCCATTTTAAAGTCGGCATATACCGGAGAAAGCGGTGATGGAAGAATATTCATTTCAACCATCGAACAATCCATCCGCATTAGAACCGGACAAAGAGGCGACGATTCCCTAAAATAATAAAATAATACATTGGACTTTAATATTACATCCGAAAAATACAAAGGATTATCCGCCAACCAGGTAAAAGAAAAGTTACGTACCGAAGGTTTTAACAAATTACCGTCTTCAAAGCCTAAAAACTTTGTCTCCATTGCCCTGAGTGTTGCCAAAGAACCCATGTTTATACTTTTGGTTGCTTGTGGCACATTGTATATTGTTTTGGGCGATATGTGGGGAGGTCTTATGCTTCTGGGTTTTGTTTTTGTAATCATGGGAATCGAATTTTTTCAGGAAAAGAAAACCGAAAAAGCCCTCGATGCATTAAAAGATATGGCAAGTCCCAGGGCATTGGTAATCAGGGATGGTGCGGAAACACGAATTGCGGGGTTTGAAGTAGTAACCGATGACATTATTGTGTTGCAGGAAGGCGACAGGGTGCCGGCAGATGCTACCATTTTACATTCGGTAAGCTTGCTCGCCGATGAATCATTGCTTACCGGAGAACCTGTACCCGTTAGAAAAAACGATTGGGATGGGGTTGAAAAAATCACCCAGCCCGGTGGCGACGATTTACCTTTTGTATATTCCGGGTCCATGATTGTTCAGGGCAACGGCATGGCAAAGGTAACCAGCATAGGAATCAATACCGAAATTGGGAAAATTGGTAAAGCACTGGAGAGCGTAAAAGAAGAACCTACCAGACTTAAACTGGAAATGGGATCACTGGTGAAAAAACTTACCATCGTTGCTGCAGCTCTATCCATTTTGGTCATTGTTTGTTATACACTTACCCGCGGAAATCTGGCTAATGGATTTTTGGCTGGAATAACACTGGCAATGTCAGTATTACCCGAAGAATTTCCGGTAATTCTGACTGTGTTTATGGCAATTGGAGCATGGCGTATGTCTAAAGCAAAAGTTTTAACACGTAAACCCTCAGCTATAGAAACGCTTGGCTCGGCAACAGTATTGTGTGCCGACAAAACAGGCACGCTAACCGAAAATAAAATGACAGTTTCGAGACTTTTCAATGGAAAAGACTTTCTAACAATAGATAAGACTGAGGAGTTTAATCCGGAATTTCATGAAATAATCGAGTTTGGCATTCTTTCCAGTCAAACCAACCCTTTTGATCCCATGGAAAAGGCAATCACCAACATGGGCGACTTATACCTTAAGGGAACTAAACATATCCATAAGAATTGGGAAATGATTAAGGAATATCCTCTTTCCAAAGAATTACTAGCCATGTCGCGGGTTTTTTCGTCGAAAGAAACAAAAGACAACATTATTGCAACAAAAGGAGCTCCCGAAGCCATTTTTGACCTGTGCCATCTGGATGAAGAAAACAAAAAACGCCTTTCACTTGCTGTTGAAGAATTTGCTGCGAGCGGATTAAGAGTAATAGGGGTGGCTAAAGCAACAATTAAGGACGAAAGATTACCTGATGTTCAAAATGATTTTACCTTTGACTTTATAGGTTTAATCGGATTGTCCGATCCCATACGCAAAAATGTTAAGCAATCAGTAAGCGAATGTTATCAAGCGGGCATCAGGGTGATTATGATTACAGGTGATTATCCGGTAACTGCCAAACATATTGCCTTGGAAATAGGTCTCAACAATCCTGACATCTGCATTACGGGTGAGGAATTGCAGAAAATGACAGAAGATGAATTATGCGCTAAGATAAAGGATATTAATGTTTTTGCCAGGGTGGTACCTGAACAGAAACTTAAAATAGTAAATGCACTAAAGAAAAACAAAGAAATTGTTGCAATGACAGGCGATGGGATCAATGATGCTCCTGCACTAAAATCGGCTAATATTGGAATTGCAATGGGACAAAAGGGTACTGATGTTGCCAGGGAAGCTTCTTCGCTGGTGCTCATGGATGATAACTTTTCCTCCATTGTTGGAGCCATAAAAATGGGCAGGCGAATTTTTGATAACCTCCAAAAAGCCTTCGGATACACATTTGCCATCCATGTTCCAATTGCAGGATTATCGTTAATCCCAATACTAATGGGCAATTTTCCTTTAATTCTATGGCCCGTGCACATTGTCTTCCTTGAATTAATAATTGATCCGGCTTGTTCCATTATATTTGAAGAGGAAAAAGAAGAGGAAAACGCAATGGACAGGCCCCCAAGAAAAATTGATGAGGCCTTTTTCGGTGTCAAAAAAATCTTGGTTAGTTGTATGCAGGGCTTAGGAATACTTATCATAACACTTGCCGTTTATATTGTGGGACTGCACCTGGGGTACGAAGCAAAAGAAGTACGGGCAATGACCTTTGTCACCTTAATTATTTCGAACATCGCGGTTATTTTAACAAACCGGTCATGGGCCGATAATATATTTAAAATTATTGCCACCCCCAACAAAGCCTTATTTTGGGTTGCAGGAGGAGCTATTTTCTTTCTGGCTCTCATTTTAAATGTACCGTTTTTTCTCGATTTATTTCAATTTCAGAAACTTTCGCTTATTAACATCTTAATATGCAGCTTAGCGGGATTAACAACTATCGTTTGGTTCGAAATATATAAAATGGTTAAATTAAAAAAACATGCATTGATTTAAAGCTCAGCAGAAAACTTTGTGTTACCATTCTTTGTTTTTGCATTATAAACTATAAAATAAACAAATGACTTTCGTAGACTATTATAAAATATTAGGGATCGATAAAACAGCAACGACAAAAGATGTCAAAAGTGCTTACCGGAAATTGGCCAGAAAGGTTCATCCTGATCTGAATCCTAATGACAAGGATGCGAAAACGAAGTTTCAGCAAATCAATGAAGCCAATGAAGTATTAAGCGACCCCGAAAAACGAAAGAAATACGATCAATACGGTAAAGATTGGAAACATGCTGACGATTTTGAAAATGCTAAACAATATCAGAAACAATCCTCAAATTCCCGTGAAACACAATATTCAGGGGAACAATCACAGGGCGATTTCTCCGATTTTTTTGAATCCATGTTTGGAAGCGCAAGAAACGCTGGCAGGGGCAGGCAAGTGAAATTCAGAGGGGAAGATTACAATGCCGAATTACACCTCGATTTAATTGATGCTTATAAAACCCACCAGCAAACGCTTACGGTGAATGGAAAAAACATAAGGATTACGATCCCCGCAGGAATTGAAAATGGGCAAACAATTAAAATAGCGGGTCATGGTGGCCCTGGAGTCAATGGCGGCCCCAATGGTGATTTGTATATCACATTTTCAGTAGCTAATCATCCCAAATTTAAAAGATCCGGGAATGATTTGCATACTACTGTGGATCTGGATTTATATAAAGCCATATTGGGAGGCGAAATAATGATGGAAACTTTAATCGGTAAAGTGAAACTAACGGTGAAGCCCGAAACGCAAAATGGAACTAAAATAAAGCTAAAAGGTAAGGGATTTCCCGTTTATAAAAATGAAGGGCAATTTGGAGATTTGTTGATAACCTATGTTATTAAAATTCCAACAAATTTAACGGATAAACAAAAAACATTATTTACCGAATTGTCCAAGTCGTAAATTTTAATATGTAAACCATGCAAGCAGAAAATTTAATAGCAATAAATGATTTCTGTGTCAATCATAACATTGAAATCTCATTTATCAGTTCATTACAACAAACCGGTTTGATAGAAGTTACAACCCAGGAAGAAACTGTGTTTATTGACGCGGATCAGCTCAAACAATTGGAGAAATATATTCAATTCTACTATGAGCTGGATATTAACTTGGAAGGCATTGAAACCATCACACATTTATTACAGCGTGTAAAGGTTATGCAGGATGAAATCCAAATGCTCAAAAACAGGCTGCGTCTTTATGAGCCGGATGAATAGAAAAATATGAATTTACAGCAATTAAACGACCTCAGCATTTAATCTTTAAAAATCTAAACCATGGACCAAAACTCCCAGCCATTTTGGAGCATCCCCGCAAACGAATTATTAACCAAGCTGCAGGTAACTGATGGCGGTCTTACGTCCGGTGAAGCAAAAAAGAGACTTACAAGCTTTGGGGCCAATCGCATGAACCCACAAAAGCGATCTGGTGTCTTCATGCTCCTTATATCCCAGTTTAAAAGCCCTATTATTCTCATTCTCCTGGCTGCTACTGTTCTGTCATTCTATTTACATAACATAGTCGATGCTTCCATTATCCTTAGCATTGTACTTATCAGCGGACTCCTTGGCTTTTGGCAGGAACACAGTGCTTCCGATGCTGTAGAGAAGTTACTGGCCATCGTACAAATTAAAGCTGCAGTACTTCGCGATGGCAAAGAGCAGGAAATTCCTGTGGAAGATATCGTATCTGGTGAAATCGTTATCCTTAATGCAGGAGACATTGTTCCCGGAGACTGTCTGCTTCTTGAATCGAAAGATTTGTTTGTGGATGAGGCTATGCTTACAGGCGAAACTTTTCCCATTGAGAAATCTGCATCTGTATTACCTGCCGATACAGCTCTCGCTCAACGAACAAACGCTGTTTGGATGGGAACCCATATTGTAAGTGGTACTGCAAAAGCATTGGTCACACTTACCGGGAAAAACACCGAGTTCGGTAAGGTGTCGGAGCGACTTAAACTCAAAGCTCCTGAAACTGACTTTGAACATGGTATAAGGCGGTTCGGGTATTTTCTTGGAGAGGTTACGCTGGTGTTGGTTGTAATTATTTTTGCCATCAATGTTTATTTGCACCGGCCGGTGCTGGAAGCTTTTCTTTTTTCACTGGCGCTTGCAGTTGGGCTGACACCACAGTTATTGCCAGCCATTATCAGCATCAACCTTGCACATGGAGCCAAAAAAATGGCCCAAAAGAAAGTAATTGTTAAGCGTCTTGCATCTATCGAAAACTTCGGTAGCATGAATGTTATATGCTCCGATAAAACAGGCACACTCACCGAAGGAACCGTAAAGGTAGAAACCGCACTCAATGTGAGAGGCAAGCGAAAAAGTATTTCTGTTTGCATACATCAATGCATCTTACGAAACCGGCTTTACGAATCCTATCGACGAAGCCATTATTAACCATAAGAAAATTGACATAAATGAGTATCAAAAAAATGACGAAATTCCTTATGATTTTCTTCGAAAACGTTTGAGCATTTCCTTTAAACAGGCTGATGCACATGTAATGGTAACCAAAGGTGCTTTAACGAATATACTCGAGGTATGTTCATCTGTGGAAACCAAAGAAGGAAGCACAATAGAAATTGAATCCATGAAGGATCAGATTCAGAAACACTTTGAGGAGTTCAGCAATCAGGGTTTTCGCACCATTGGTATTGCTTACAAAAATTTATCATCCGAATCGCCCATCAACAAAGACGACGAGAAAGATATGACGTTTTTAGGTTTTCTAACCCTTTTTGACCCGCCCAAACCGAATATTAGCGACACCATTGCCGGCCTCAGGAAACTGGGCGTTTCACTTAAAATTATTACTGGTGATAATCATCTGGTTGCTGCCAGTATTAGTAAAAAGATGGGGTTATCTGATAATAAAATAGTTACTGGCCCTGAACTTCACCAGATGAGCGATGGCGCGTTACTCAGGCGTGTGGGAGCGATCGATGTTTTTGCTGAAATAGAACCCAATCAGAAAGAACGAATTATCATTGCTTTGCGAAAAGCTGGAAACGTGGTAGGATACATGGGTGATGGCATTAACGATGCTTCAGCGCTTCATGCGGCCGATGTGGGTATTTCAGTGGATACTGCTGCTGATGTAGCCAAGGATGCTGCCGACATCGTTTTGCTCGAAAAGGATTTGGGCGTTCTGGTGGAAGGCGTAAAAGAAGGTCGAACAACCTTTGCCAATACACTAAAGTACGTATTTATGGCCACCAGCGCTAATTTTGGAAACATGTTCAGCATGGCTGGAGTATCGCTCTTTATTCCTTTTCTCCCATTATTGCCAAAGCAGATTTTGCTTACCAACCTGTTAACCGACTTTCCTGAAATGACCATAGCCACCGACAGGGTGGATGATGAAATGGTTGACCATCCAAGGCGTTGGGATATAAAAGCCATTCGCAAGTTCATGATTACTTTTGGTTTGGTAAGTTCTGTATTTGATTACCTGACCTTTGGCATACTTTTACTTGTCCTTCATGCCAATGAGAGTCAGTTTAGAACAGGATGGTTTCTCGAATCAGTCATCTCAGCATCACTCATCGTACTTGTAATTCGCAGTCGAAAGCCCTTTTTCAGGAGCAAACCAGGGAAATATCTTTTAATAGCAACATTGTCGATTGTTATTATAACACTGGTTTTGCCGTTCACCCCGCTCGGAATTGTCTTTGGGTTCAGCCCACTAGGCATTTATACCTATCTTCTCTTATTGCTGATTGTGGTGGTTTATATCTTTGCTGCAGAAATGACCAAAAGATATTTCTATAAAAAAGTTAATATTTAGGCTTATAGCCAGTCTCTTGAGAAATCATTTTAAAACCGGATTCATCATACTTGGTTTACCTTCGAGTTGTGCCGCTGCATCAACACTGAACGTACCTTGTGTAACAATTTCTTCACCTTCATTTAAACCGCTCACCACAATGTAACTATTCCCTAGCATAGGTCCGAGTTCTATTTCCTTCATTTTGAATATAGGTTCCTCTGTACCCTGTTGCTTTACATAAACAATGGAACGTTTTCCTGTCCACAATACTGCTGAACGGGGAATAACCATTTTATCGCGATATTCGGTAAGGTCAGCGTTTACAATACCTGTAACAAACATTTCGGGCTTCAATTTGCCGGATGTATTGTTTATTTCTACTCTTACTTTAGAAACACGTGTAATAGGGTCTATCACCGGGTCGATAAACATAATATCACCGGAAAAATTAATGCCTGGCAATGCCTGTACTGTAAAAGAAATTTTATTGCCTTTGCTTAGGAAGGGAAGATCGCTTTCGTAAGCATCAAACATTATCCATATACTAGAAAGGTCAGCTATATCGTACAATACCGTTCCTTCCGCAACGTGGTCGCCATTGTTTACTCTGCGGTCGGTTACAATACCTGTAGTGTTTGAAAAAACTTCAAAATTGTTTTGCACATTTCCCGATTTCTCGATGCTTTCAATTTGAGCTTCAGTAAGCATCCAAAGGCGCAACCTGTCTTTGGCAGCTTCATAAATTTCGGGTTGAGATTGCTTCGTTTTGGCAGCTTCTAGCAGTTCTTGTTGTGCCGTAACCAATTCGGGTGAATAAATAAGCGCGAGCGTTTGGCCTTTGCGAACACCTTCGCCGGTAAAGTTAACCATCAATTTTTCGATACGTCCGGGAAAATGGGCGACCTGACTTTGCAGTAACCGTTCATCAGCCTGAACTTTCCCGTAAAGTCGCACATCTTTTATGGGTTTATGGCGGGTAACAACAGATGTTAACACATTTGCCAATTCTGCTGCATCTTTGGAAAGATGGACAGCATTTTGGTCCACGGGTTGGTTGTTTTGTGTAAGCGGGATTAAGTCCATCCCGCATATCGGACATTTGCCGGGTTTAGGCATGCGAATCTGAGGATGCATGGCACAAGTCCATATGGTGGCATTAGCCGTCCGGGCATTGTCCTGATGCTTGTCTTCTGCTTTTTGCGAAGTGTGGAAAAAAAGCCACCCGATAAATATTCCGCCGATTACGAAAAGTCCATAACGGACATATTTTGTTGAGAATATCTTGTTCATATTAATTAGTTTCAAATTTGTTAAATATGAGAAAATGCCATTAATCGTTCCAACCATGCAATTGCTGTGTTATAATCAGTTACCGCTTCAACTTGTTTGGTTTCATAGTCGAGCATTTGCTGACAGATGCGCAATAAGTCGGTTAATCCGGAACCTGATGCTGAAAAAGTTTTGATCATAATGTTAAGTGATTTCTTTGCCAGTAGACTTTGATTCTCATAAAGGTTAATCCGGCGTTGTGCATCCTGATATAATTGCAGGGCTTCGTAATACTCCGTTTGTAATGAATTGGAAGTTGCTTTATAACCTTGTTCCGTTGCGGCCTTCATAAAGATGGCTTCGGCCTGCATGGCTTTGTATTTCTTCCTGTAAATGGGCAAAGTAACGGTTACCATAGGCATAATCATATCTTTGCCATTCATGGAAGATGTTGACATGCTGCTTTTATTAATGAGCGAATAATTTAGCCCAATTCCAACCATCGGATAACCCATGCGTGTAACCATTTTTTTTCGTGCATAAAATGATTGTTGCTCATATTGCAGCATACCCAGCATTGGATTATTCTTAAGCATACTATCAGACACAGCTAATAATGAAAATCCAAGCGTGTCGGCTTTTAATGTGTCGGGCAACCAAACGATTGATTTTACAGGCCTGTTCAGATAACTATTGAACCTTGCAATAATGGTATTTTGTTCACCTTTTAGCAAGGCAATGTTGTTATCCAATTCCCCAATGTCTATTTGAATCCTGTATATATCTGCCAGACCTGATCCGCCGGAAGAAGACCCCATGACGCTGGTTTGCATGGACGAAGTTGGCTTGTTTGTGCCTGAAGTACCACCTGTATTGTCTCCCATTCCGGATGAACCGGAAGAAGCGTTTTGAGGATTACTATTTGGTGGATTTCCTGTTGATGAGCTGACAGTGGCTGTGGTGCCTGTTTTAAATTTAACCAGAGAGAGTCGCTCGAGGCTGTGCAATATTCCGATGTTGTTCTCAGAGATTTGTATATCTTTCCTAATCTTGTATAGCTCGTACAAAGTACGTTGAACATCATAAAATACCTGCAATTTGGCATCGCGGAATAGTTCGTATTTGGCTTTTGCCATCAAACTCATTTCGTCTTTTGCATTCTTAAGCACACCAAACCATGGAAACATCTGCATCAACCGTATCTCGGCAACCTGATTACCGCTAATAAGTTCCATGGGACTGAGAAGTACCCCCACATTTAACTCCGGGTCAGGTAAACCGCCAACCTGTGGTACTTTTTGCAATGCAGCGTCGTATTCGTTGAACTTCTGCAATACGGTGGGGTTATTTTTGGCAGCTATCTCCAGGTAATTGAACAAAGAATCCTGAGAATACACTGACAAACAGACCGTAAATAAACTTAAGTATATTAAAATCGATTTCATTTTTTCTCTTTTTTTATGGTGTTTTCCCGCCACATAGACTGAAACAATGGAACCACGAAGACCGTCATTACCTGAATGATCATACCTCCAAACATGGGAATTGCCATGGGAATCATAATGTCAGCGCCTTTACCGGTAGACGATAAAACAGGTAATAAGGCTATGACAGCAACGGCTGTTGTCATCATGGCAGGCCGCACTCGTTTT
>WSSedL1CaDRAFT_10001395_pt1 | contig 14113 bp, 10 predicted proteins | sample WetSurSL1Cattail_FD_9464 | JGI IMG/M metagenome (IMG submission 9464)
AATTTTCAGGTGGAGGGATGTTTGGAACCAGAGGAACATTTGCCACTTTCCACCCAAACATTGCCAGGTAAATACTTAAAGGTGTTTTTCCGGTACGTGAAACTCCCGTTAGTATTATATCCGCACTTTTAAGTTTTTCAGGATTTTGCCCATCGTCAAGTTTAAGCGTATATTCAATAGCTTCAATCCGTTGGAAGTATTCTATATTCCTTAACCTGTAAAGCCCCGGCTGACTAATAGGTTGTTTTTGCAAGAGTCCTGATAAATAATCAGATAGCTTTCCCATGAGATCAAAATGCTTAACTTGTCTGGTATCACAAGCTTCTACCAGCTCCTTGCGCATTTCGGGATTAACCATTGTATGGACAATGACACCTTTTGCTCTTAAAGCACGTTCAACAACTTCCCAAACCTTTTCTGACGTGAGTATATCCGGAACAACAATTACAGGGATTTTGTGGTTTGGGAATTGAATAAGTATTGATTGCACAACGGCATCACCCGCTAGGCCTTTACCACCTGAGACTACAAAAATAGGAGGTGGAGTCACTGACATGTTATTTTGTTCCATATTAAAAGGAATTTGGTGGGAATACTTAAGCCTAACATTTAAACAAAGTTAGGCAGGGTGAAGTTCAATAATCAAATAGCCAATAAAGACTTTTATGGTCTATGATCTTGCATCTTGATCCTATTATCTATTTAAAATGATATTAATATCTTAATTTTAACCTGTGAATATTCCATGTTTAGCAACTCATAAGCGTATGAAACGAGCATTTTTGATTTCTATGATAGCATTGGGGATCATTCAATTTTTTGAAACAATCAATGGACAAAGCATCATTTCTATACATGAATCACAAAACAAGGAATTTAGGGATGTCGCACCCTTTGCAACTGAGCAACAGTGGGACAGCATAAATCAATATCATCCTCAAAAAAGAACGAAAAATGTTGCTCAATGTAAATTAAAGAAGGTTGTTTTTGGATGGCATCCCTATTGGAGTGGCACTTATTATAATGACTATGATTTCTCAATGTTGACCGACATAGCTTATTTTTCCTATGAGGTGGATCCCAATACCGGCAATTATTCTACTATTCATTCCTGGAAAACGACTACGTTATTTGATCTTGCTAAGGCTGCAGGTACTAGGGTAAGTCTGGCGGTTACCTTATTTTCAGGGCATGGTACTTTTTTTGGCAATCCGCTCAGTTGCCAGACTTTGATAGATAGTTTAATAAGCTTAGTTAAATTAAAAGATGCTCAGGGTGTAAATATCGATTTTGAGGCTGTTCCTGCAAGTCAACGAAATAATCTTACCAATTTCATGAAAAATCTGGGAACCCGGTTTCATATGGCTATTCCTGGTTCGGTAGTTTCAATTGCCCTTCCTTCGGTAGATTGGCGGAATGCTTTTGATGTTACGAATATGCTTCCCTATGTTGATTTGTTCATTATTATGGGTTATGATTATTATTACGGAGGAAGCACTCATGCTGGCCCTGTTTCTCCGAAAAATAGTGGAACCTTATGGTCTCCCTATGATGTTACCCGTTCAGTGCGCAATTATCTGCAAATTGGTGTGCCGGCAGGAAAGTTATGCCTTGGTGTGCCATATTATGGATACGATTGGCCCACCTCCGACAACTCTCTAAACACCACCACTACAGGTACAGGCACAGCAGTTTTGTATAAAAATGCGGTAGCCACTGCGTTGGACCAAGGTCGCTTTTGGGACAGGAATGCATCTGTGCCATATTATACCTACACTTTAGGCACCAACTGTCGTCAATGCTGGTATGATGATGAAACCAGCCTTGGTTTCAAGTATGATATGGTGAACATGTATAACATTGGAGGTATTGGAATTTGGGCACTTGGCTACGATAGGACAAGACCGGAACTCTGGAATTTGCTGAAAGAAAAATTCTCTAACTGTGGCAATACCATCTGCTCTGGTTATTTTACCGATATGGGGGGCCCTGAGGGTAATTATTTTAGCGGAGATGATTATACTTTTACCCTTTCACAGAATAGCGTCAGCAAAATTTCTGCAAGTTTTACTGATTTTAATTTGACAACTTCCGACACTTTATTTGTATTTCGGGGAGCATCAGTGAACAGCCCAGTCATTGGAAAGTTTTCAGGACAGGAAAACCCAGGTACCATAACATCCGATACCAATGCAATTACCTTTCGTTTTGTATCCCAATCTCAAGCAAAAATCGGATGGCAGGCATTTTGGACTTGTGGTAGTGTTTTGACTTCAGTATTATTGAATCTTTCAGGTGATACCATTTCAGAGAACAGGCCAATAGGCTCTTTGATTGGACGCTTTAAGGGTTCGGATGGCTCACTTAAGACATATCAATTGTTTGGTAATGATAACGACAATATGTACTTCAAAATTTCGGGCGATTCACTTCTATCAAGGAGTGTTTTTAATTATGACAAACAAAAGACATTAAAAATTATAGTGCAGGGTGAAGACTTGATGCATCACAGTGTATTCGGTAGTTTTGATATTAAAATTATCAACAGTATAGCAAATTCAATGCAAAGCCTTGATTTCGGACCTTCTGCAATTGCTCTGTTTCCGAATCCGGCAGTAAATATAGTACATGTCTCTTTGCCATCCGGAATTAAAGCATCCTATATTGAAGTATTTGATTTTAAAGGGGGGCTAGTTTGTAAATCTGATGTAAAGTTTGATATTTTTGACGGTACATTTCTGTCAAATGGACTTTACATCTTGAAAATCCATACGAACACTACTGTTTATATTTGTAAATTACTGATTATCAGATAAAATAAATCATTTTGAATCCTGCACAACACTCATATCCCTGGGGGAACCATCGCCGATATAATAACTATACCGAATATTTTAAAAAATCATTTGGTGAGAGGATACAGAAAATAACCATTGATGCCGGCTTTACTTGTCCCAATCGCGATGGAACCAAAGGTACAGGTGGCTGTACTTATTGTAATAATGATGCTTTTAACCCTTCTTATTGCATTCCTGAAAAAAGCATCACACAACAAATTCATGAAGGCATTGAATTTCATGCTAATCGTTATCGTCGGACAACTAAATTTCTGGCATATTTTCAAGCTTATTCCAATACTTACGCCCCCATTAATAGGCTCCGGGAACTTTTTGATGAGGCGTTGTCAGTTCCGGGAATTATCGGATTAGTCGTTGGTACTCGTCCGGATTGCATTGATAGCGATAAACTTGATTACTTTCAGGAAATTGCTAAAAGTCACTATCTGATTTTAGAGTATGGTATCGAATCGTGTTTTAACAGAACTTTGAAACGCATTAATCGTGGTCATACTTTTGAAGAAAGCATAACAGCTATTAAAGAAACTGCAAACAGAGGCATCAAAGTCGGCGCTCATCTTATTTTTGGATTACCCGGCGAAACACATCAGGATATGCTCGATGAAGTAAAACTTATCAATCAGCTACCCATCTCAAATATTAAGTTTCATCAACTTCAAATTATTAAAGATACTCAGATGGCATATGAATATCAACAACATCCTGAGGATTTTAGTCTTTTTGGCATGGAGGAATACATGGCCTTTATCATTTCATTTATCGAACGTTTAAATCCAGCCATCGTCATTGAACGGTTTACTGCGGAAGTTCCTCCTCGTTTTTTAGCTGGGCCTGGTTGGGGACTTTTAAGAACCGATACATTGCTGCAAATATTTGAAAAAAAGCTCGAAGAACTCGACACCTGGCAGGGAAGAGTATACCGGACCGAAACGTCATAAAATTTAAAAAGCCGCCTGATCAGATCATAGCGGCTTTTATGTTATTTATTGAAAATCATTTAAACCTTAAATGAGGCTATCATATCTTTTAGTTCTTCAGCCTGTTTGGAGAGTTCCTGAGAATTAGATGCCAGTTCATCCGAACGCTGAGCATTGTTCTGAATTACACTGTTTAGTTGCTGCATAGCATTATTGATAAGTTCAACTGTGGAGACCTGTTCAACACTTGCTGAGGTAATTTCTAAAATCAAGCTCGCGGTTTTTTCAATTTCTGGCACCAGGTTTTCCAATTCTCTACGGGCTGTCCTCGACATCACCATTGTGGCATTAGATACATCGTTAATAACAGTAGCGGCATCACGGCTCTTTTCAGCTAAGCGTTTTACTTCTCCTGCCACAACGGCAAAACCTCTACCATGCTCACCGGCACGAGCAGCTTCAATAGCCGCATTCAGAGCAAGAATATTGGTTTGGAAGGCAATATCATTAATAACCGAAACTTTGTCGGTAATATCTTTGAGTGATTGTGTGGCAATTTTGAAAGACTCTTTGCTTTTGTTCACTTCTACTGCAGAAGTTTCGGCAATTGTTTGAGTTTGACGTGCATTATCAGTGTTTTGTTGGATGTTTGCATACATTTCCTCCATGGAAGAAGATATTTCTTCTGCTGCGGAGGCCTGTTGTTTAGCCCCATCGGATATTACATTGGCACTTTCCTGCAATTTCAAACTCGACATTGAAATGATTTTTGAGTTTTCAGACAGATAACCAATAATCGATCGCAGATTTTGACTTACTTTATTTAGCGCTGCAGCAAGCATACCTACTTCATCTTCACGGTCAAGATCAAAATTTTGAGTAAGATCGCCATCAGCAATCATATTGGCGACTTGAATTCCAGCATGTATGGGTTTAGTTATGGAATTCGTTATGAAATATACCATAAGAGCTCCCAACAGCAAAACAATAATGGCTGAAATGGATAGCACTAGACGTTCCGTTGATATAGTCTGATTGGTGTTTTCGCCCATGGCTAAAACCTTATCAAATCCAATATCTGAAGTACCTTTTACATTCCAGTTGATGTTACTGCTCAATTCAATTCTTGACAATTCCAGTTTCTTAGCCTCAACAAAACTTTGTGAGAATATTCGTGAAGCGCCAACCAATGCTAAAACGCAAGAATCAAGTCTTCGATTGCCCCTGAAAAGATTGGCTTCATTCGATATTCTATCAATTTTTTGATTGACATTTTCCATCAAGATAGGCTTTTCATTACTGATAGCCTGGTAAATAATAGAGGAAAGCTCATTAACCCTGTTTGTGAGATTGATCATTTTAGGTTGACTCACACTTAATGAACGATAAACAGCTACAGCGTTATCAATCTTCTTAACCTGAGCAGCGTACTCTGTTACCTTACCTTCATACGAGCCCAATAGTTTTTCAAAGTTATCTACATCTTTTGCAATCAGCTGAAAATCAGCATTGCTGGTTTTCAGATTTTTGGAATTTCCTGTGAGGCCGATAAGTTTAGTAAGGGCACCTTTAAATTTGACTAATTTTCCTTTTGCTTTTTTTAAATAATATTCATCGCCAGTATAGTCATATGATTGTAAGATACCTGTTACTTCTTTCCATCCCTGATCAAGCATAAAAGCATCAGAAATGGCAGGTATATACTCTTCTGAAAGACTTTTCGTTTCTGTCTGAATTTTGTTCATGTTAACAAAAGCAACAATGAAAATAATAGCGGCAATGATTATTGTGATTGAAAAACCAAGACCAATTTTGACGCCAATTTTAAGATTTTGCCATTTCATAAGACAATGAATTTATAATTTTTTAGTCATCATAAACCAGCATGTAAAAGGAGGCTTACTTATTATTACGTAAAAAAACTCAAACAGTTAGAAATAATTTAAACGATAATTACAATATTAATTGGCAATATAAAAGAAATATATAATTTCATAAAACAATTTAGTAATAATTTCACAACAATTTAAGAAAATTCTTTTAATTTAGTAATCAGTTTATTTATTATTTAAGATTTGTAGAATGAAGAGTCCATGTGCTATAAAGTTATCTGTACTTTGTATCGTTTTTCTTTCGGTACTATCTTGCGGGAAACAGCAATCTGTTAAAATTGGATTTTTATTTCCCAATATGGTTAGTGACCGGTATAATAAGGAAAAGGTTTATTTCACTCAAAAGCTTCAGGAACTGGGCGGCGAAGCCATGATCATGTCGGCAGATTATGATGATAAGAAACAAATAAGTCAGGCTAATGAATTAATTAAAAAGGGAGCTAAGGTATTGGTTGTTTGTTGTTTAAATTTAAACTCTGCAGCAGCTATCATAAGAGATGCACATGACAATAATGTAAAGGTAATAGCATACGATCGTTTAATACGTAATTGCGATTTGGATTATTATTTATCATTTGATAATGAAAAAGTTGGTAAACTAATGACCGATTATGTAACTAAAATAAAACCCGATGGTAAGTATATTTTACTTGGTGGCGATAAAGGCGATCAAAATGCAGTTTGGGTAAAGAAAGGTCAACTTGATGCTTTGGCAACACTGAATTCAAAAAATATTAATGTTGTCTATAATATTTTTGTGGAGGACTGGTCAGGTGATAATGCCCGTAATGAAATGAAAAAGTACCTCGATCTTTCAGGAAATATTCCGGATGTTGTTTTGTCTTCCTATGATGGAATGTCTACCGGAGCAATTGATTTATTCAGAGAGTACAACATTCCTCCGGGCCGGATACTTATGACAGGACAGGATGCCGAACTTGCCGCATGCCGCAACATTGTGCAAGGATACCAGACTATGACCATATACAAATCTGTTAAGAACCTTGCATATAAAGCAGCTGAAATTGCCATCAAAATTTCCAAAAATGAAAATATTGCCGAAGCAAAAGGCAAGGTTTGGAATGGAGAAATAGATGTTCCGGCTATTCTGCTTGAACCTGTTACTGTCGATATCAATAATCTAAAAACAACGGTTGTAGCCGATGGTTTTCATTCCGAAAGTGAAATTTATGGCAAATAGTGAAGTATTTGTTACTTTTGCACAAAGTCAACAATATGCTTTGTTTCCCAAATGCCAAAATTAATATCGGACTGAATATTATAGAACGACGACCAGATCATTACCATAATATCGAAACGATTTTCTATCCTATTCCTCTAAGCGATATCCTTGAAATCATTAAAAGCAAAAGCTCTCATGGGCAAAAGACCGAATTCATTAACACCGGCATGATAATTCCCGGAGACACGGAGGGTAATCTTTGTATTAAAGCATATAACTTGCTTGATGAAGCTTATGGTTTACCCCCTGTTAAAATCCATCTTCATAAAATTATTCCCACTGGCGCAGGTTTGGGGGGAGGTTCATCTGATGGAGCCTTTACATTAACCTTGTTGAACCAGCTTTTTGAACTAAATTTGTCCATTGAACAACTCATCAATTATGCAGCTCGACTTGGTAGCGATTGTCCTTTTTTCATTATAAATAGACCATCATTTGGAACTGAAAAGGGGAATATGCTTAAAAACATAGAACTGAGTCTTTCGGGATATTACTTTGTGCTTATCAAACCTTTAGTATTTATCAGTACATCGGCTGCATACAAAGGAGTTAAGCTCAATAAACCCGATCAATCTTTGGATACGCTTGTCAAACTGCCGGTCATTCAATGGAAAGATAAGATCGTTAATGACTTTGAGAATAGTATATTTCCAAACAACCCAATAATAAAAGATATCAAAGACGAATTTTACAATGCAGGTGCTATTTATGCTTCCATGACAGGTAGTGGCTCAGCTTTATTCGGTATTTTTCAAGCAAAACCGAATTTCAGAAGCAGGTTTGAAAACGAATTTTATTGGGAAGAATATTTATAAAATCGTTCATTATCGTTTGTATTTTTACCTAGAAATTTTTTCAATTTGTCTGAACTTATATCCATTTATAAAAATCATCCAAATAGTCTGATTCTTAAGGCTTGGGATAATAATTCTACCGATAAGAGCTGTAATATCAAAGGCCTCTCGGGTTCTTCGCGAAGCATTTTTGCAGCTACTTGTATAAACCAAACCGGGGGTATACATTGGTTCATCATTCCTGGTTCCGAGGAAGCTGCTTATTTTTATAACGACTTGTCACATGCTCTCGATGAAGAATCTGTGATGTTTTTCCCTTCTGCTTATAAACGTTCCGTTGAACAGAACGAAATAGATGAAGCAGGATTAATACTGCGAACAGCCGTACTTAACACTTTTAAAAATATACGCGAAAAGAAACGATTGATTGTGGTTACTTATCCGGATGCTTTAATGGAGAAGGTAATTACTTCTGATAGTTTGAACAAAAACACATTAGACCTTAATGTTAATGAACGGATTTCGATAAGTTTTATACGCGAAGTCCTGGAAGAATATCATTTTGAAGAAGTTGAATTTGTATATGAACCAGGTCAGTTTTCGGTACGGGGAAGCATCGTTGATATTTTTTCTTATTCCCATTATCTGCCTTATCGCATTGATTTTTTTGGAGATGAAGTTGAATCCATTCGAACTTTTGAAGTTGAAACCCAGCTTTCGCATGAGAAACTTGGAACCATTTCAATTATCCCTAATATTCAAAAATTAGTAAGCAAGCATAGTGGCGATAGTGTTTTAAAGCTTTTACCAAAGGAAACCTTTATTTGGAGCGATAATCTCGATTACAGCATCGAGCTTATGAAAGACATTTACAGTCATGCACCGGAAAAAATCGTTTCGGAACTTTCCAATGAAAAAATACTGCGCGACCAGGTATTGCAGGATTCCAAGGAGGTAAAATTATTACTCGATCAATTCAGACATATTGAATTCGGTCAGTTTTGTACTTATCAAACAAAGAATATATTTGAATTTTCTACTACACCTCAACCCGTTTTTAACAAGAATTTTGAATTGCTTTCTCAAAATCTCCAGGAATATAGGGAGAAAGCTTATGGAATCTATCTTTTAAGTGAAAACCCCAAGCAAATTGAACGCTTAAAAGACATCTTTAATTCCCTGCCCGAGCGTGTCACTTTCAACCCCCTCATTAATTCCATTCATGAAGGGTTTATTGATCACGATCTTAAAATATGTCTCTACACTGATCATCAGATTTTCGAACGATATCATAAATATCGTATCAACAAACAGTTTGTTCGAAGCGAAGTTTTTACGGTCAATGAACTCAGGGGATTGCAAAAAGGCGATTATGTGGTGCACATCGATCATGGCATTGGTACATTCGGAGGTCTGGCTAAAAAAGAAAGCAACGGGCACTCACAGGAGTTCATTATACTGAAATATAAAGACAATGATGTTCTTGAAGTAAATATTCACAACCTTCACAAAATTTCGAAATACAGGGGGAAGGATGGCGACGCCCCTAAAATCTATAAGTTGGGAACAGCTGCATGGCAAAACATGAAGCAAAATACCAAAAAGAAAGTAAAGGACATAGCACGTGAACTCATAGCATTATATGCCAGGCGCAGAGCTTCCGAAGGGTTTGCTTTTGCACCGGATACATACCTTCAGGAAGAACTGGAAGCATCGTTTATCTATGAGGACACCCCCGACCAACTTAAAGCAACAAAATCGGTAAAGGAAGGCATGGAATCACCACACCCAATGGATCACCTGATTTGCGGTGACGTTGGCTTTGGTAAAACCGAGGTTGCTATCAGGGCTGCTTTTAAAGCTGTAAGCGACAACAAACAGGTTGCTGTTCTGGTACCCACTACTATTTTGGCTTTGCAGCATTTTAATACGTTTAAGGAAAGGCTTGAAAAATTTCCTTGCACAGTTGACTATATCAGCCGCTTAAAATCTGCCAAAGACCAAAAAGCAACGCTCAAAAAACTGGAAGAAGGAAAGATCGATATCATCATAGGCACACACCGTCTGGTTGGCAAGGATATTAAATTTAAAAACCTCGGTTTACTGGTGATCGATGAAGAACAGAAATTTGGGGTAGCGGTAAAGGAGAAATTAAAAAGTCTCCGCATTAATGTCGACACACTTACCCTCACAGCAACACCTATTCCCCGGACGTTGCAGTTTTCTCTCATGGGAGCGCGTGATCTGTCAATCATAAGCACACCTCCTCCAAACAGACACCCCATACAAACAGAATTGCATACGTTTAACAATGATGTTATACAGGAAGCTATTGAATTTGAGGTTGCCAGGGGAGGGCAGGTATTCTTTATCCATAACAGGGTGGATAATCTGCCGGCCATGGAAATACTGATTAACAAACTTTGCCCACATGCTAAAACTATCATTGCACATGGCCAGATGGAAGGTGAGAAACTTGAACGTATCATGCTTGGCTTCATTCGTGGCGATTATGACGTATTAATTTCAACCATTATTATTGAATCGGGATTGGATATTTCAAATGCCAATACAATCATTATTAATCAGGCACAAAATTTTGGACTAAGCGATCTCCATCAGTTGAGGGGTAGGGTTGGGCGATCCAATAAAAAAGCATACTGCTATCTGCTTGCTCCACCATATCAAGTACTAACACAAGAAGCCCGCCGAAGACTTAAGGCCATTGAGGAATTTACTGAACTTGGCAGTGGTTTTAACATTGCCATGCAGGATTTGGACATTAGAGGTGCTGGAAACCTTTTGGGAGCTGAACAAAGCGGATTCATCTCAGAAATTGGGTTTGAAACTTACCAGCGAATTCTCAACGAAGCTATGTTTGAACTTCGGGAGGAAGAGTTTAATGGTGTGTTTGACGAAGAAACCTCTGAAAAACAGGATCCCCAAACACGCATGTATACTACTGATTGTCAGATAGATACAGATTTAGAGTTGCTATTTCCTGATGATTATATAAGCAATGTGGCAGAACGAATTCGACAATACCGCACACTGGACAACATTGAAACCGAGGATAAGTTGCACGAATTTGAGTTACAGCTTATTGATCGTTTCGGTCCTTTACCGGAGTCAACCAGAGAACTTATGAATGTTGTGCGGATGCGCTGGATGGCAGGTCAGCTTGGATTTGAAAAAATTATTCTCAAGAATGGCAAAATGCTCATATGGTTTGTTTCTAATCAACAATCACCTTATTACCAGTCGCCTGTGTTTGAAAAAGTCATTCGTTTTGTACAAAAACATCAGGGGCTATTCCAGATGAAAGAAGCCAAAGACAAGCTCACCATGACAGCCGAACCTATTGAAGGCATTAGCAAAGCAATGAGCACATTGAAGAGGATCCAGGACTTTGTGACGGCAAATAATACGTAATCACTTTCTTCAATTTACCAGAAATATTTTATAATTTTGCAAAAAATAATTATGAGAACACAATTCATTACTGATACTCAAGGCCGCAAAGTAAGCGTAGTCTTGCCTATCAAAGATTATGAAAAGATACTCTGCGAGTTAGAGGAATTAGAGGATATACGTGCCTTTGATGAAGCCAAAATTAACGGCGAGGCAACTATTCCTTTGCGGGATGCTATCAAACAGCGAAAGCAACGTAAGAATGCCTAAAAAATACGCAGTAGTTATTACAAAGTCAGTTCAAAAACAATTGGCTAAGTTGCCCAACAAAATAGCTGATGAACTCGAAACTAATATGTTGCAACTTGAGGATAATCCTCGTCCTTTTGGATACGAAAAACTAAAAAATCGCGAAGGTTATCGAATTCGGGTTGGTAATTACAGATTTATTTATGAAATTCAAGATAGTATACTTGTTGTGACTATTTTAAAAGTTGGTGATAGAAAGAACATCTACAAGTAATAGTAATAATGAAGTTCTCCAAAAAACTTTTATCATTTCAATACACCGTAACCGTTCTACAGTTCTCCAGTTTTATCAATTCTTCTCCCCGGTATCGTCTGAATAGCTGCACTATAGCCAGTACATCCTTTTCGCAATACTTCACAATCCGTTCCAAATTTTTCTCTTTCCAATAAACATCGGCAACCATGCTGCCGTCAATATCATCTTTGGGGGATTGAATACCAAATATTTTAGTGAGGAGTTCCAGAGAAGTATAATGTTTATGGTCGCCGAATTTCCATAATTCCAGAGTATCAATAAAATTCACCTCCCAGGGTTTCTTGCCTGCAACCTCTAATACTTTGGGTAGCGCAATACCATTTACTAAAAGTCGCCTGGCAATATAGGGGAAATCGAATTCCTTTCCATTGTGGGCACAAAGAAAAATATTCTTTTTTGCTACGAAGGTGTTTACCATGTCTGCAAATTCAATCAGTAAAGCCTTTTCATCGTTGCCATGATAGGATTTTACCCTGAAACAATAGTCGCCATTGTTAAGATAGAGATAACCAGTAGAAATACATATAATCTTACCAAACTCTGCATAAATTCCTGCACGGTTATAAACATCACCAGGATTTTCATCAGGCTTGCGGAAATAGGTCGATTTCTTTTCCCATAAATGCTTAAATGCATCGTCAAGATTATCATAAGAAGGTTGCTGTGGAACCGTTTCGATATCTAAAAACAACACTTCATCAGGTGGAATATTTTCAAGCATATTTCAAAAAAATTAGTTTACATATCCATTCATCCAATCACTTTCATCTTAATAAATGTTGACACTACTTATTCGTAGCAAGGGCTTACATTATATTCAATGTAGCGCAGAATTTTCATACAAAAATCATACTTTTGCAAAGTAATAAAAGTTTTTATAATGAATAAGCTTTATCCTTTAAAATTCAAGCATTTACTTAAAGAACGTATTTGGGGCGGTGATAAACTCAAAACATTGCTCGCAAAAAAGGGAAAATGCACTTCCTGCGGCGAAAGTTGGGAATTATCGGCAGTAGAAGACAATATATCTGTGGTTGAAAATGGGTTTCTGAAAAACAACAATCTCCAGGAACTCATTGAAATTTATATGGGCGATTTGGTGGGCGATAAAATCTATGATAAATATGGAGTTGAGTTCCCCCTGCTCATTAAGTTTATTGACGCTAATGACGATCTGTCTATTCAGGTTCACCCGAATGATAAATTGGCAATTGAGCGCCATCACTCTTTTGGGAAAACAGAGATGTGGTATGTAATGGATGCCAATCCTGGCGCCACATTAATTTCGGGTTTTAATAAACAAACAAATCAGCAGGAATATATCAATCATCTTAATAACAAAGCATTAAAGCAAATTCTTAATGTTCAAAGTGTAAAATCCGGCGATGTGTTTTTTATTCCAGCTGGCAGGGTACATGCCATTGGTTCTGGTATATTGCTTGCTGAAATACAGCAGACGTCTGATATTACTTACCGGATTTATGATTGGGATCGTACGGACGCCCATGGAATGCCTCGTGAACTCCACACCGATCTGGCACTTGATGCAATAGACTACAATTTTTACAACGATGTAAAAACCAATTACGAGAATAAGACGAATTCAGTGGTTAACCTGGCACGTTGTGAGTATTTCACTACCAACAAAATGGTTCTCGGAAAGCCTATTGAACGTGATTATATATTAATCGATTCGTTTGTGATTTATATGTGCTGTAAAGGTAATTTTGATCTTGTATATGGAGACAACATGCATATCGAAGTATCGATGGGAGATACCATTTTACTTCCGGCAATGTATAAAAACGTTTCTCTACTTCCAAAAACCATGGCAGAGATCCTGGAGGTATATGTTGAATAAGTGACAGTCAGATTTGCAGATAATTATTGAAGGGGAAAGGAAGGGCAGACGAAGTATGCCATTCCTTTCCCCCTTTTTCTTTCGCCCAAAAGGCTATTGCCATTACACCTCATGGGAAAAATCGTCCAAAACTATAATAAAACTCATTAATTAAGCCCAAAATTGGAATAATTTCAAAAAAAATAGCTGGTTTTTAAACAAAATTTGGCTAAATTAGAGTAAATATAAAATTTTGATGTTATGCCAACAAAAATTATTCTAGCAAGAGAGCAGTTGTTAAAGGAAAACTATAATGGGGCAATCCGTGAGCGTATAATTTTAGGGTTTCCTCATGAAAAAGCACCCATTCAACCGTATTCAAGTATTTTTTATTGGTCCTATTTGGCTTCAGATTATGGATGTATGGTTACAGAACATCCACATATAGGTTTTGAAATCTTAACTTTTGTGCTCAAAGGTGGTTTTGATACTTACGACAAAGAACGTGATCAATGGCTTAGGCTTGGCGAGGGAGATATAGGCATCATACAAGCCGGTAAAGGCATTCGTCATTCCGAAAAAATTTATACACG
>WSSedL1CaDRAFT_10001396_pt1 | contig 14108 bp, 10 predicted proteins | sample WetSurSL1Cattail_FD_9464 | JGI IMG/M metagenome (IMG submission 9464)
TCGAAGTCCGACAAATCAAAGCGAGCCATCCAAACCTCCAACGTTGGAAATTTGAATCACGGTTCGCCATAAATGGGAAGCCTATTTATGAGTATGTCACCTAGAGCAACGAGCGCAAAAGTGGAATCGGTTTTGCGCGTAAAGTTTCGACAAAACAAAGAGCTAGAGCGACGGACTGATCGCGTTTGAACGTCTAGGTGCCGGTTTGGCCGTGGTGTTTGCATGCCATAAAAATGCATGGGTGTGCGCTGTCGGCCGGCTGATGGAATTACTCGCTATCCTCGGCCGCGGTGTCGAGGTGACGGTAAGACCCGCCGTTTCCGCTTATCCCATCCATCCGAACCAGCGGTAAACTCTAATACCAAGCTGCATGGGAAAGTACTTATGCAGATTTATGGCGCTCAAACGCCACGAAAGGCTGCGGCGACCGGTTGGCCGCTCGGACGCTCGGACGTGTATAGGGCATTACCTATACACGTCCGTATAAGCGGTTGATCGAAGAAAGGCCGCACAGGATGAGAAGGGACGAAAGGCGGGTGGGAGGGGTCCGCAAACAGTGAAAACAAAGATCAATCGCTTGGGGATGCGGAATTATACAAGGGCAGATATTGTGCCCTTCCGGCGGTGCCGGATACCGCTTCGCCATTTCCAACAACAAAGGGCGGGTATCGTTATTTTCCCGAAGACGCTTTGCGGTACGCCATCGGCGGCTGAATTCACCTGGTTCAAGGCCCGGCCGCCGAAGATGTCGCCGTGGTGGTTGGTGTCGGCGGCTTGCACAAGAGGTAGTATGGGCATCGCTTGGTTGTCGCGTAGGGGCATCGGATTGCGCAAATTCGGACGCATGGTCGGAAGGGTGCCCGCTCCTGCCGCGGCGGTGCTACTGGCGGGTTTGGCCGCCACCATCGCGATAAACTGGCCGGGGCACATCGGCTGGGACGGTGTGATCCAACTCGCCGAAGGGCGGTCGGGTTCTTATCAGAACTGGCATCCCGCGATCATGTCGTGGCTGTTGGGCATAACCGATGCGGTTTGGCCCGGCGTCCGGTTGTTTGTGCTGTTCGATACTCTGCTGCTGTACGGGGCGCTGATCTCTCTAGTCCGGCTGGGGCGCGGCGGTTGGCCGGCAGCGGTCGTGGCCGGGTTGATGATCGCCAGCCCGCAGTTGGCGATTTTCCCCGGCGTCGCCCTCAAGGATACGCTGTTCGCTTGTTCGGGCGTTGCGGCGTTTGTTTGCCTCGCCCACGCCGCGGCATGTCGACGTCCGCGGGTGCGCCTAGCACTGTTTGCGGGCGGAATGGCGCTGGTAGTGCTGGCCGGGTTGACGCGCCAGAACGGCATCCTTCTGGTTCTGGCGGCCTCGGCGTCGATCGGCTTCATCGTTGGCGTGGCTGGCCGCAGTGCGCGGCACGGCATCGTCTGCGGCGGTGGTGCTCTGGCGGCGGCCGGCGTGGCCATGGCGCTAATCTCCGCCGCACTGGCAACGCATGTCGATGCCGATTTCGACGCGCGCGCCGGACAGATCAAGCAGTTGCGGGTGTTCGACATCGTCGGCGCCGTGCGCCGACAGCCCGGCCTGAACCTGGACGAACTGCGGCGCGCCGATCCGGTGCTCGAACGGCTAATCCGCACCAAGGGCGTCGGGCTCTATCGTCCCGGCGTGCATGATTCCCTGTCCGGCGATACGGTGTTCGGCGGGGCGGAGGACAATGCGCCGGACGAGGCTGTGGCGCGGCAATGGTCCGATCTTGTGCGCGGCCATCCGTGGCTGTATCTGCGCTTGCGGGCCGAAACCTTTCGTTGGTTGGCGACAACGCCTGATACGCACCTCTGTCCGGCGATGAATCTGGTCGGGGTTGCCGGGCCGAAAGCGGCGATGCAAAGCCTGGGCCTCGCCCACCGACTGGACAAGCGGGACGTCGGGCTGACGGCCTATATGGCCGGTCCGATCGGTTCGGCGTTCTGCTCTCATGTTTTCTTTGCGCTGTTGGGCGTTGCCGCCTTGGTGTTTTTGCTGCGACAGCGAAGCCCCCCCGACATCGCCATGGCCGCGATGCTCGCAGCCTCGCTCGCCTTCATGGCAAGTTTCTTCGTCATCTCCATTGCTTGCGATTACCGGTATCTGCTGTTCGTCGATACAGCGGCGATGACCGCTGCGCTTTACATCGCGCTGACTATCCGCACGCCGTCGGATGTCGCCTGAGCGGCTCGCCGCTTCCGTCTGAAAGATGCGGCGCTCGCCAAACATGCGTGTTCTCCTCTTGGCCTACCCGGATGCCTTCGACATCGGATATAAGATTACGATTGTCTTTGCGGATTGTGGCGGCAAGGCTATCCCGCGATCCGATCGCGCAAGAAAGGCAAAACCATCTTGAAGCTGTTGCGTCTACTGGTTCTGTTGCTGCTCATACCCTCGTCGGCGACTGCGGAAACGTTTGCCCGACATCACATAATCGCCGCCGCCAACCCTTACGCCGCCGAGGCAGGACGCGAAATGCTGCGCCGTGGTGGGTCATCGGTAGATGCGGCCATCGCGGCACAGATGGTGTTGAGCTTGGTCGAGCCGGAATCCTCCGGTATCGGCGGCGGAGCATTTCTGCTGGTGTGGGATCGGAAAACCAAGAAGATCACCAGCTTCGACGGGCGCGAAACGGCGCCGGCGTTCGCGCGTCCCGGTATGTTCCTCGACGATAAAGGCACCTTACGCGACCACGAAGATGCCATCCCCGGCGGCCTGTCGGTGGGGGTGCCGGGCGTCGTGGCGATGCTTGAGATGGCGCACCGAAAGTATGGCCGCCTGCCGTGGGCAGAGCTGTTCAGGCCGGCGATCCGGCTGGCTGAGGCCGGTGTTCCAGTAGGGCCGAAATTGGCGCGAACCTTACGGGATAATCTGCAACTCGCGAATATGCCCGACTTAAGGGCACACTATTTCAAGCCCGACGGAAGACCGTTGGCGGAAGGCGAGATACTGAAAAATCCCGCGTTGGCCAAAACGTTGCGAGCCATCGCCCGGGATGGCGCCCGTGTGTTCTATCGAGGCCCTATCGCCAGAGCCATTGTTGCCAAGGTCCGCCGTGCCCCGCGCAATCCTGGCGGCATGACGCTGGCGGATTTGGCCGCCTATCGTCCGGTCGAACGCATCCCCGTCTGCGGTTCATACCGAGCTTACCGCATCTGCTCGATGGGTCCGCCGAGCTCGGGCGGTACGGCGGTGGTTCAGATTCTCGCTATGCTGGAGCGGTTTCCTTCCGCGGAGCTTATACTTAACACGTCAAGCGGGGTGCATCTGTTTTCGCAGGCGAGCCGCCTTGCCTTCGCCGATCGCGCCGCATACCTGGGCGATCCCGGTTTCGTCCCGGTACCTGTGGCAGGCCTACTCGACCGCTCATATCTGGCCGCTCGCTCGGCGCTTATTGACGCTGCGCACGATATGGGAACGGCGCAACCCGGTCATCTTTCCGACGGCAAGGCACGCCATCAGCGGCTGCACGAAAATGGCGGCACCAGCCATATGTCGATCGTCGATGACACCGGCCAGGTTGTTTCTATGACCACAACTGTAGAATCGGTTTTTGGTTCCCAACTGATGGCTGGCGGCTTTGTGCTCAACAATCAGCTAACCGACTTCTCGTTCGATCCCAATCGTGATGGCCTCCCTGCTGCCAACGCGCCGGCGCCGGGCAAACGGCCCTTAAGCTCGATGGCTCCGACCATTGCGTTCGATTCTGCGGGCGAATTTCAGATAGCGCTCGGCTCTCCCGGTGGTTCGGCTATCATTTCTTACGTCGCCTCGACACTGGTCGGTATGATCGACGGAGGTTTGAAGCCGGAGGCTGCGGTACGGCTACCCCATACCATCGAACGCAATGGCCCCTTGATGCTGGAAAAAAGTCCTGAACTTGATGCGCTGGCTCCGCAACTTGCCGTCTTAGGTTATGATGTCCGGCCGGCGAGTTCGGAAAACAGCGGTCTACATGTCGTCGCGACGGCATCCGGCGGCTACCTCGGTGCCGCCGATCCCCGGCGAGACGGCGTAGCAATGGGGGATTAACCGGCCGGCAGCGAGATGCGAAAGCTTGTTCCTTCGCTTCCTGTGGCGATTAGAACGACATCACCGCCACAGCCACGCATCAATTCGCGCGCGATAGCAAGGCCCAGGCCGGAACCGCCGCTCGAAGACATAGCAAATGGTTGAAACAGGCTCTCTCTAACTTTTGGCGGGATACCTTTCCCGTTATCGGCAATATCTATCTCGACCACTCGGCTGACGCGGCGGACAGAGATGGTGATAACGCCGTCCTGTCTGTCTGCCAAGGCTGCTGCGGCGTTGCGCGTAAGATTGAGTATAGCTCGAAACAAATGATCGCGGTCGGCACAAACCGAAAGATCGGCACCGGTGGACGGTTCGACAACGGTTCCGGTAAACGTCAAAGATTGCACTGCCTCGGCGATCAAGGGAGCCAGCGCGAACCGGGCTGGTTCGGGCACGCGTTCCTGACTGCGGACGTATTTCAGCGTGCTGGTGGCCAAACCGTTTGCCCGGTCGATCGCGGCGATAAGCCCAGGCGCCAGCCGCTTCACCGCCGGATCTTCGCTTGCCGTCAGCCGATCCGAGGTCAATTGAGCGGTAGCAAGAATATTGCGCAAATCGTGCTGAATGCGAGCAACCGCTCCTCCCAGCGCCGCCAGCCGCGTCTGCTGATGAAGATAAGCGAAGAGATCTCGTTGCATCGCCGACAATTCTCGCTCGGCTTGGCCGATTTCCCCTGCGGCGTCGGACACCACAAGAATCTGGCCGGCGTCCTCGGGGTTGGCGCGAAACGCCGCCATCGACCGAATAATGCGTCGCATCGGCGCAACCAGCGTTTTGTAGATGCTGACGAAGATTAGTACGGCGATCAGAACCAGAATAATCAAGCCCATCCAGACGATGCCGACGGCATAATCGATCAGCTCGGCGCGAATGGGCGCTTCGTTCAAGATCACGCCGATGCGTTTGGCGCCCTTGATGGTAGTCGGGGAATAGACATGGAGCGTCCGTGTGTTGCCGATAAGCAGGCAGTTCAGGCCTTCTCCGATATTCCGAAACAGAGTGGGCGCGGACAGGCTGATTATCCTGCCGGGCGGTGGCGGATGATCGACGACGAAATAAAATTCCTTGTAATCGACCTGATCCAGCATCACCGCATCGGCATCGAGCCGATCCAAAAGCGTTCGGCGTAGACTGATCGGCAGGCTATGCCATTGTGCCTCGTTAAACGGCAGAACCGCCGATTCGGCAGAGCGGATACGATTTTTTACCAACTCGAGGTGGTGGTTACCGATAAGTACAGGTATAACTAGTGCTTCGCTTACCAGCATGAACAGACAAGTCAACGCCAATAGTCTGCCCGACAGGCTGTAGGCCAACAGCCGTCTGAGAACGCCGAATCGGTTACGTATGCCTATCCGCATGGTGCAAAATAAAGCCTCAATTGGATGGTAAACAACAAGTTCGGTGAGCGTATGATCTCTCACACGCATTGCGCATTGACATAAAATAGTCCAGCGCTTAAGTACGCCGCTCTTTTTCGCTTTCGGCCGGAGACACGTCATGAAGCGCACTTATCAACCGAGTAGAATCGTGCGCAAGCGTCGCCACGGATTTCGCGCCCGTATGGCGACCAAGGGGGGGCGTAAAGTTCTCTCCAGCCGTCGTGCGCACGGCCGCAAGAAGCTGTCGGCCTGACGGTCCATTGGTTTCCGCGCGGCCGCGATTATACCCTATCCGCTTGAAGAAACGATGTGATTTTCTTAGAGCGCAGCGTGGTGTCAGAAGCGCGGCTGGTGGTTTGCTGCTTGAAGTATGTCCAACGCCGCCCGAGGTAGGGAAAAACGGTACCTTCCGCATCGGCTTCACCGCCAGTCGAAAGGTCGGTGGGGCGGTAACGCGCAATCGGGCAAAACGACGTTTGCGGGCCGCCGCCGCCCAGCAGCTACCGGATTCGGCCCTAGAGGGTACGGATTACGTTCTCATAGCCAGAACCGCCACACTGACCCGGCCGTTTGCCTTGCTGCTCGAAGAGCTTGCTGCCGCGGTTGATAAAGCCCATCTTAAGTTGAATCGAACAAAATTGGGCCGATGAAAACGATCTCTGCGTGGTTAAAAGGTGCGGCAACAACGGTGCTGATCGCCCCGATCAGTGCGTATCGTCTACTGATTTCGCCGCTGTTTCCCCCTGCTTGCCGCTTTACGCCGACCTGCTCGCAATATGCCGTCGAGGCGATCAGGGTGCATGGGCCGCTGAAGGGCCTTGCCTTGGCGACCAAGCGGCTTCTTCGCTGCCACCCGATCGCCTGGTTGGGTGGTTCGTCCGGTTATGACCCGGTTCCGCCGGTTAAAAACTAGTTTCCTTGTTTTTACCCTCGGCTTGCGGCAAAGGGTCTATCGTCGCCGTATCAAGCGCTTGGATTTTTTCGATGGACAACAACCGTAATTTCATTTTCGCCATCCTGCTTTCCATGCTCGTTTTGGTGGGATGGCAGATGTTCGTTTCCGGCCCCAAAATGGAGGCCGAACAGGCGCGTCAGACGGAAATTGCAAAAAAGGCGAAAAATCCCGGTTCCCATGTTGCGCCAGCGGTTGCGGGCGCCTCGGTACCCGGCGTGCAACAAAATGCCGCGAACCTTCTGCCGCGCGCTGCCGCCTTGAAGCAAGGGGGCGCACGCGTTCCGATAGCGACGGCGACTGTCACCGGCTCGCTGCGTCTGACCGGCGCGCGCTTCGACGATTTGCGTTTGCGCAAGTATCACGAAACCGTCGATCCCAAGAGCAAGGAAATCGAGCTCTTGTCGCCGTCGGGGACGCAATATCCCTACTTCGTGCGGTTGGGCTGGACGGCGGCGGGCGGCAATGCGCCGCTGCCGGGCGATGACACGCCGTGGAAACTGCTAAGCGGCGAGACGCTTTCCCCCGGCCATCCGGTGACGCTGGTCTGGGACAACGGCCACGGCCTGATCTTTACCCGCAAGATCGCCATCGACGATCAATACATGTTCACAGTCGTCGATGCGGTGACCAACAAGACCGGCGCCAAAACGACCCTTTACCCCTTCGCGCTGGCGGCACGCGACGGCACGCCCAGCCAGCAGAACTACTGGGTGTTCCACGAGGGCTTTATCGGGGTTGCGAACGAGAAGCTGAAAGACCCCACCTACAAGGATTTTAAGAACGACGACAAGAAACCGGAGACGTTTTCTTCCACCGGCGGCTGGGTCGGCATCACCGACAAATACTGGATGGCGGCGTTGGTGCCTCCGCAAAGCGAACAATACAACGGCAGTTTCCACGCCTCGCCCTACGGCGAGGGGCGGTCCTACCAGGCCGATTATATGCTGGGCGGGCGCGATATTGCGCCGGGCGCCACGGTTGCGATCACCCACAAGATATTCGCTGGCGCCAAAGTGGTCGATACATTGCGCGCCTACGAAAAGCACGACGGCATCGTGATGTTCGATTATGCCGTCGATTGGGGGTGGTTCAGTCCGATCACCCGGCCGATGTTCTGGCTGCTCGACGTTCTCAACAAATATCTGGGCAATTTCGGTCTGGCGATCATTCTCGCCACCGTGCTGATCCGCCTCCTACTCTATCCTCTGGCCAGCGCGTCCTTCAAATCGATGATTAAGATGAAGAAGGTGCAGCCGGAAATGGAGCGCCTTAAGAAACTGTGCGAGGGCGACCAGCAGAAGCTGCAACAGGAAATGATGGAGCTGTACAAGCGCGAGAAGGTCAACCCGGTATCAGGCTGCCTGCCGATGCTGGTCCAGATACCGATCCTGTTTTCGCTCTACAAGGTGATGTTCGTCACTATCGAAATGTACCACGCACCGTTCTACGGCTGGATTAAGGATCTGTCGGCCGGCGATCCGACCACCTATGTCAACCTGTTTGGACTCTTGCCGTTCTCGGTGCCGCAAAACGTGCCCTACATCGGGTTCCTCATCTATGTCGGCATCTGGCCGGTACTGATGGGGTTGACCCAGTGGGTTCAGACCAAGATGAACCCGGCCCCGGCCGATCCGATGCAAGCCAAGATGTTCGCCTGGATGCCGTGGATTTTCATGTTCATGATGGCGGCGTTCCCCGCCGGGCTGGTGATCTACTGGACCTGGAACAATGCCTTGTCGGTCGCCCAGCAATACGTGATGATGCGGCGGTCGAATGTCGAGGTTCATTTGTTCAACAATCTGCGGCTGGCCGGCTTGGCGAAAAAACTGTTCGGCGGATCGAAATAAGCCTCATGTCCGACCAGCCAGACGAAGCCGAAATCGCCGCCGCCGAAAAGCTGTTCGCCGGTCCTTGCGATTTCTATTGGGGCGCCGCACCGGCGTCCGGTCTGCCGCCTGCCGGCGCGCCGGAGATCGCGTTCGCCGGGCGCTCCAACGTCGGCAAATCGAGTCTGATCAATGCGTTGACCGGCCGCAAGGCATTGGCGCGGGTTTCGCAAATGCCGGGACGCACCCGCGAAATCAACTTCTTCGCCCTGGCCGGCAAACTGGTGCTGGTCGATCTGCCCGGTTACGGCTACGCCAAGGCTTCCAAGCAACTGGCCGCCGAATGGCAGGAGTCGATTTACATTTACTTGCGCGGTCGGGCGGCCTTGAAACGGGTGGTATTGCTGATCGATGCTCGCCGCGGCCTGATGGACGTCGATCATGCCGTTCTTAAGCTGCTCGACGGCGCCGCGGTGTCCTATCTGCCGGTGCTGACGAAGTTCGATCAACTGACGCCGTCCGCTCGTACGGAAGCGGTGGACAGGCTAAGCGAGGAAATGCGCCGTCACACCGCTGCTTATCCGGCGGTGCTCGTCACCTCGGCCTTGCGCAAAACGGGGCTGGAAAGCTTGAAAACCCATCTGGCGGCGTTGACGGAAGCTGGAGTATAAGCCACGTTTTTTCGGGAAAGAAGCCACAATGGCAATGCAGGACGACGGCGGCAGTCAAGACAAACGGATGCGGATCATGGCACGTTGGCGTTCGACCGCGCTTATCCTGGTCGAGGCGCTGCCCTACATCCTGAAATACGACAGCAAGACCATTGTGGTGAAGTTCGGCGGTAACGCCATGACCGGCGGCGTCACCGAGGATTTTGCCCAAGACGTCGTGCTGATGAAGCAGACCGGCATGGACCCGGTGATCGTTCACGGCGGCGGGCCGCAGATCGGCTCCATGCTCAAGCGATTGGCCATTCCCTCCACGTTCATCGACGGCTTGCGCGTCACCGACGCGGCGGCGATGGAAGTCGTCGAGATGGTGCTCTCCGGCACCATCAATAAGAAGATCGTCAGTGGCATCAACGCCGCCGGCGGTCACGCCGTCGGTCTGTCGGGCAAGGATGGTAACCTCATCCGCGCCCGCAAGGTGATGAAGACCAAGCTCGATCCCGAAACCGGCAAGAAACTGCCGATCGACTACGGGTTCGTCGGCGAACCGGCCAGCATTAATCCCGAAGTGCTCACCACCTTTCTGAAATCCAACATGATACCGGTGATCGCTCCGGTCGGCATCGGCGATGACGGCATGACCTACAACATTAATGCCGACACGGTGGCCGGCGCGGTGTCGAGCGCCATGCGGGCCGAGCGGCTGGTGTTGCTTACCGACGTCGAGGGCGTGCTCGACGCGAGCGGCAAGCTGATCCAGAAACTCACGGTAACCGAGGCGCGTGCGTTGATTTCCAGCGGCACCATTTCCGGCGGGATGATCCCCAAGATCGAAACCGCCATCGCAGCGGTGGAAAGCGGCGTTAAGGCCGCCGTCATTCTCGACGGCAGAATTCCCCATGTGCTGCTGCTGGAACTGTTTACGCCGCACGGCGCCGGAACCTTGATTACGGCCGAATAAAGCGGCGACGGACATGAGCGGCGAGGACGATCTGGATTTCAGTCGAATCGAAGCCTGGGTCTTCGACCTCGACAATACGCTCTACCCGGCGGGCAGCGACGTGTTCGCGCAAGTCGATGCCCGGATGACCGAATACATCTCGCGTCTTTTGGACCTCGAACCCGCACAGGCCAAGGCGGTGCAGCACGCCTATTACCGCGCTTACGGCACTACTTTGAGCGGATTAATGGCGCTGCATCGCGTCGATCCCGACGATTTTCTCGCCTACGTCCACAACATCGATTTGTCGGGGCTGCATCCGGATCCGAGACTGCATCAAGCGCTAGAGCAGTTGCCGGGTCGGCTTATCATTCTTACCAACGGTCCCAGCGAACATGCCGAGCGGATTCTCAAACATCTGGAGATCCGGGAATTCTTCGAAACTATCTTTGACATCCGCCGTCTTTCCTTTGTTCCCAAACCTGCCGCCAGAGCCTATCGTCAGATGATCGGACAGACCGGCATCGATCCTTGGGTGTCGACATTTTTCGAGGATCTGGCGCGTAATTTGGTGCCGGCGCACGATCTGGGTATGATTACGGTTTGGATCAACAACACCGCTCATTGGGGCAACAAGGATCCCGGCTTTTCCGCTGCCTCGCGCCAGCATATCGACTTCGAAACCACCGACTTGCCCGAATTTCTTCTCTCGCTCAGGACTTGAACCACATGACCCGCGATCTTGCCTCCGTCATCGACGCCGCCTGGGAAACCCGCGGCGAGCTTAGCCCGTCCACCCAAGGCGCCGTGCGCGAGGCGGTGGAAGCCGCGCTGCAGGGCCTGGACGACGGAGCCTTCCGCATTGCCGAGAAGATCGACGGTGCATGGACCGTCCATCAGTGGCTGAAAAAGGCCGTGCTGTTGTCGTTCCGCCTGACCGATTCGCACCTGATGTCCGGCGGGCCGTCCGGCGGCTTTTGGTGGGACAAGGTGGAGTCCAAATTCGCCGATTGGGACGAAGCCAAGTTCCGTGCCGCAGGGTTTCGCGCGGTGCCGGGCGCTTTCGTGCGCCGCTCGGTGCATGTCGCCAAGGGGGCGGTGGTGATGCCGAGCTTCATCAACGTCGGCGCCTATATCGGCGAAGAGACCATGATCGATATTGGTTCGGCGATCGGCTCCTGCGCCCAAATCGGTTCGCACTGCCACATCTCGGGCGGTGCGGTGATCGGCGGCGTCCTGGAACCTTTGCAGGCCGAACCGGTGATTATCGAGGACAATTGCTTCGTCGGCACCTGTGCCCAAGTGGCCGAGGGCACCATCGTCGGCGAAGGGTCGGTGATCTCGATGTCGACGGTGATCGGCGCCTCGACCAAGATCGTCGATCGCGAAACCGGGGAAATCTTCTCCGGCCGGGTGCCGCCATACTCGGTCGTGGTGCCCGGTGCGATGCCGGCAAAGGAGGGCAAGCCGTCGCTCGCCTGCGCGGTTATCGTCAAACGGGTCGACGAAAAGACCAGATCGAAAACCTCGATCAACGATCTTTTGCGGAACTGAATTATGGCGATCGATCCCGTCCTTCTGGCTCAAGAGCTGATCCGCCGTCCGTCGATTACGCCGAACGACGAAGGCGCCATCGGCGTGCTGGAAGTGGCGCTGAAGCCGCTGGGATTCGTCTGCCATCGCCTGCGGTTCGAAGAACCGGGATATCCGGCGGTGGAGAATCTCTATGCCCGTATCGGCGACGGCTTTCCGCACTTCTGCTTTGCCGGTCACACCGACGTGGTGCCGCCGGGCGATCTGTCGCGCTGGAGCGTCGATCCCTTTGCCGCCGAAATCAAAGACGACGTACTGATCGGCCGCGGCGTGGCCGACATGAAAGGCGCAGTTGCCGCCTTCGTAAGCGCCGTATCTCGTTATCTTGCCGAAAAGCCGCTGAAAGGTTCGATCAGTTTTCTCATTACCGGTGACGAGGAAGGCGATGCGGTCAACGGCACGCCGAAGCTGTTGCATTGGCTGAAAGCCCGCGGCGAAAAGGTCGATCACGCGTTGTTCGGCGAACCGAGTTCGCTCAATGCAATCTGCGACACCATCAAGATCGGCCGCCGCGGTTCGATGAACGTCAAGTTGACGGCGATCGGAACCCAAGGTCACGCGGCTTATGCCGCCACATTGAAAAACCCGATTCATGCCTTGGCGAAGCTGGTCGATGAACTGGCGTCGCATTCGCTCGACGACGGATCGACGCTGTTCGAGCCGTCGACGCTGGCCTTTACCACCTTCGACGTCGGCAATCCGACGGTCAACATCATTCCGGCGAAGGCGTCGGCCGGATTCAACGTCCGCTTCAACGATCTGCATACGCCGGAAAGTCTTAAGTCGTATGTCGATATGCAGGCACAGCATGTCGCCAATCGCAGCGGCTGCGAGATTGCGGTCGAAACCAACGTCAGCGGCCTTGCTTCGGCGGAGACCCCCGGCGCCTATACCGCATTGCTGCAGAAGGCCGTTGCAACGGTGATCGGCAATCCACCGGCGCTTTCCACCGGCGGCGGAACATCCGATGCCCGCTTTATCGTCGATTATTGCCCGGCGGTGGAACTGGGCCTGTTCACCGAAACCATCCATCAGATCGACGAACGCGCCAAGACCTCCGACATCGAAACGCTTACCGAGGTCTACGCGGCGATTTTGAACGCCTATTTCGAAACGCCGCCGTCGTCGTAGTCCACCTTCATAAGATACAGCCCCTGCGGCGGCGCGACCGGTCCGCAAGCCGAGCGCTCGCAGGCTTCGAGTGCGTCTTCGACCTGCTTCGCCCGCCATTTTCCTTCGCCGACCAGCTTCAAGGTGCCGACCATCGAGCGCACTTGATTGTGCAAAAACGAGCGGGCACCGGCGCAAATCTCGATCTCTTCGCCGTAGCGCGCCACATCGAGAACGTCCAGCGTCTTGACCGGCGACTTGGCCTGGCATTCCGAAGCGCGAAAAGTGGTAAAGTCGTGTTGTCCGATCAGCGCTTGCGCCGCGGCGTGCATCGCGCCGGCATCGAGCGGGTGGGCGACATGCCAGACGCGCCCGGCATCGAGTGCCGGTTGGGCCCGGCGGTTCAGGATGCGGTAAAGATAGTGGCGCTTGATCGCGTCGAAACGGGCGTGAAATGCGGGCGTAGCTTCTTCCGCCAAACGCACGACGACGGGATCGGGGCGCAAAAAATGATTGAGTGCGTCGCGCACAGTGTCGGCGGCAAAAGCCTTATCCAAATCGAAATGCGCCACCTGGCCCAAGGCATGGACGCCGGCATCGGTTCGCCCCGCACCGGCCACGGTGACAATCTGGTGCGAAAAGGCTTTTATCGCCGCCTCCAGCGCGCCCTGTACCGACGGGCCGTTGTCCTGACGCTGCCAGCCGACGAACGGCGAGCCGTCGTATTCGACGATAATGCGCCAGCGCGTCGTCACGTCAGGCGCTCGCCCTTGGCAAGATGAATGCCGCGCTGAAAATCGGCGGCGTCCATCGCGCTTTTTCCGGCCCGTTGCAGCCGCATCAGCTTCAACGCTCCCTCGCCGCAGGCGATCGTCGGCTCCTCGCCGATCACCGTGCCCGGCGCACCGGCACCGTCGGCCGGTTCGGCAAACAGAATCTTCAGCCGCTCGCCGCGCGCCTCGCACCAGGCGGCGGGCGCAGGATTGAGCCCGCGGATCAGACAATCGATTTCGCGTGCCGGTTTCGACCAGTCGATGCGGGTCTCCATTTTAAGGATTTTCTTGGCGTAGGTCGCGCCTTCGGCATCTTGCGGCGTCTCGCGCGCGGTTCCGTTTTCCAGCGCCGCCATCGCCTCGGCCATCAAAATGGCGCCGGTTGTCGCCAGTTCGTCGCGCAAATCCCCCGACGTTTTGCGGCCGATTTTCGTTTCTGCGCTCGACAGCACCGGGCCGGTATCCAACCCCTCGTCCATCCGCATCGCCATCACGCCGGTCGTCATATCGCCCGCCATCACCGCCCGCTCGATCGGCGCCGCACCGCGCCAGCGCGGCAGGAGCGATCCGTGCAGGTTGAAGCAGCCGAGCCGTGGCGCATCGAGCACGGCCTTGGGCAACAACAGCCCGTAGGCCACCACCACGGCGGCATCGAGATCAAGCGCGGAAAATTCGCCTTGCGCCTCGGCCGTCCTCAGCGTGGCGGGCGTGCGTACCGGCAAGCCATGCGCCCCGGCGAAGGCCGCCACCGGCGACGGCTCCAGCGTC
>WSSedL1CaDRAFT_10001397_pt1 | contig 14102 bp, 9 predicted proteins | sample WetSurSL1Cattail_FD_9464 | JGI IMG/M metagenome (IMG submission 9464)
GCACTCGATTTGGTGCGGCTCGCCAAAACAATTTCCGAAAATACTTCTGATACCTGGGCCACTTTATGGGCCACCACAGTACCAACTCCTCCGGCTCCAATGATTAATACCTTACTCATGATTTCCTAATTTTATTATTTTTAACAACTGCAAATATAAAGTACAATGTATAAAGTACAATGTTTAAAGTTCAATGTTTAAAGAAATTTCAAATAAATAAGAATTCTGTACATCATTTAAGTTTAAAGTTTAAGGTCTAAAGTTCAAAGTCCCAAAGTGCTGTGGATTCCTTTGAACCTTAAACTTTAAACTAATGCCTTTTATGTCTATACATCCACCGGTAAATCCTTTCGTCGGCATAAGTACGGTGAATATCATGGCCCTGTCCCCGAAGAACAGTAAACTTAGGAGATCCGCCACACTTCCTCAAGGCTGTTACCATTTCTTCAGATCGTTCAATAGGAACTTGTTCATCTTTATTGCCATGAAATACCCATACCGGAACATCTTTCATAGCACACACTTTTTGTGGCCGTCCGCCTCCACATAATGGTACAACTGCTGCAAACTTTTTCGGGTACCTGATTGTGAGATCCCAAACCCCAAATCCGCCGAGACTCATGCCCGTTAAGTAAATGCGACAGGTATCGATATGATATTTCTCAGCTACTTCATCAAGGAGAGGCTCTAACCAATTGTCCGATGTCCAATTTTTACCTGACGGACACTGTGGTGATACCACAAGTGCCTTAAACTGCATTCCCCTATCTATAAAAAACGGAATGCCATAACGTTTTAAGTTATTAAGATCACTGCCACAGGCTGATTTTCCATGAAGGTAGATGATCAGCGGCCACTTTTTTTTGCGGTTGGCATCATAGTCTTCCGGCACATAAAGTAAATATTTATAAAGAGAGGTTATATTCCGATGATATTCTGATTGAAATGATGGTTGCGCACAACCGGTAAAGCATAGAAAGAGAAGAGCAATTGATTGAATTTTTAACATATTATTATCGTTATTAAATACAAATACGATTAACTATAAAAATACAACAAATTATTACTATGTTCCAGTTGACAGTAAAATTACTCAAATCAAAAAATTTCTTAAAATTGTATTAGGGTATTCCGGAATTAATCTGTATTATATGCAAAAGGAACCTTTAATTAAATTTGTCTCGAGATGACAGGGATAGATCAGACTCAATTTGATCAAATCTTCAACAATTGGTACGACCCCATTCGAAATTACATTTATTACAAATCAGGTAATTCGTTTGTTGCTGAAGATATTGCTCAGGATACATTTCTTAAAATTTGGGAAAAAAAGCATGAAATTAAGATCGAAACCGTAAAACAATTGTTATATGCTATAGCTAATAATTTGTTTTTAAATAGGTTAGATCATCAAAAAGTGCAGTTTAAATTTATCGATTCTTATCAAAGAAACAATTTTGCTGAAGCTCCCGATTTTGAGCTTGAAATGAAACAGTTTGATGAACGTTTACAAAATGCACTTGCTCAATTGGATGAAAAGAGAAGAAGTGTTTTTTTAATGAACAGGATTGATAATTTGACATACAAGCAAATTGCGGAGAATCTTGGATTAACTGTTAAAGCTGTTGAAAAACGTATGGAAAAAGCATTGGCTTTTTTAAGGAAGCAGATTGACAAGAATATTTAACATTTGGAAATCATGGGTAAAGATTTACATAATAATTTAAACGAAAAGGAATTGAATGCAAAGATTTTGGAGCATTCAGCCGGTTACAGAACACCATTTAAGGTGTCTAAAGAAGAGGCCTTACAGCAATTAAAAGGAAAGATGACTCAAATCGGCTTAAAAGAGACTCCAAAAAGAAATGGAGTCCGGATTATTACCCGGTTCCTTGCTGCAGCTGCATTGATGCTATTAATATTCGGACTTTGGTACTTCTTTCGCAAACCACTGGTTGAAGTAATAGCAGAAAAAGGTCGTCAAATTGAATATATATTACCTGATAGCTCGATGGTAGCCATCAATGCTGCAACCAAAATTTCGTTTAAGAAAAATAATTTTAATGAAAAACGATATTTGACGCTTGAAGGCGAGGCCTTTTTTAATGTTAAAAAGGGAACACCTTTTGTAATCACCACAAAATTGGCTGACATTAAGGTACTTGGTACAACATTTAACGTTTTTGCGAGAGAAAATAACTTTAAGGTAAGCTGTTTAACCGGAAAAATACTAATATCATCAGGTAATCAATCTGTGACCATAACTCCTGGTGAAAGCGTTATGTTAGAAAATCAAAAACTTTTGAAATTTGAAGATAAACATTTTGCATCAGCGGCCAGTTGGCGCTCCGGTGAATTCTGTTTTGAAAATTCTCCGTTAAGTTCAGTTTTTAAAGAAATAGAACGTCAATTTAATGTTACCTTTGTAATACAAAAAATGAACGAAAAATACTTTACCGGAAGTTTTACCAATAAAAATCTGGTATCAACGTTAGATATTGTATGTATACCAATGGGCTATACTTATGAAATTGGTAGTAATAGTCAAATACTTATTCGTGAAAAGAGGCAATAAAGCTGTTGTATGTATTGCATTATTTACTGTTTTATTTTGTTTAACATCTAATGCTCAAAGGTACAAACTGGTCTTTGAGCATGTTGCTTTATCAGAGGCCTTGCTTAAAACCTCCGAACATTTAAATATTAAGGTTGCCTTTGACGCACAAAAATTAGCCGCTGTATTTGTATCAAAAGAAGTTAATGGAAATACTCCTGAAGAATTTATGGATCATCTTTTAATGAATTCAGGGTTCTCCTTTCAATACAAACATAATAGATTTCTGATTATTGAAAATACACCATCCGAAATTTTTAAAAAGGAATGCCGGATAACAGGCACGATTGCTGATAAAGAAACCGGAGAGCAACTACCATTTGCTTCAGTCATCCTGCCTAATCAAAATTTTAATGTATCGGCTTCTTCCAATGGTTCTTATAGTATTAGCAATGTTGTTTCTAATCCAATACATCTGCTGGTAAACTTTATCGGATATTATCCTTTAGATACTATCATCAGATGGAATAATAATTCCTTAGAATGCGATTTTAAGCTTAGTCGAAAGCTACAGATGATCGACTCGGTTGTTGTTAAAGAGGTAAAAGTCGAAATGGTTGATTATCGAAATGATGTTGACTTTGCTACTACGATAAACGCTTCGAAACTGATAGATTTACCTTTACTGGGTGAAACGGATATCTTTAAAACCCTGCAATTGCTCCCTGGGATAAGTTATATCGAAAACTCATCGGAATTAAGCATCAGGGGTGGATCAGGGGATCAGAATCTAGTACTGTTTGATGGACAAACGCTTTATAACCTGAGTCATTATTTCGGGGTGATTTCTTCGTTAAATCCAAATGTTATTAAGGATATCCAGGTATACAAAGGAGGTTACGATTCACGCTATGGCGAAAGGGTTTCGGGCATTGTAGATATCACAGGAAAATCGGGAAACCAAATGAGGCCTACAATTTATGGCGATTTAAATCTGGTAAGTGCCAACCTTACTACCGAAATTCCTTTGGGTAAAAAGATAACATTTGTAGCAGCAGGTCGTCGTTCTTATTCAGATATTTATGCTACCAGTTTTGCCAATGGGTTATTTAAAAACAACACCAGTACTTTTAGAGGTGATTCTGTAAATATTGTTAGTGAAACCAAACCATCTTTCCATTTTTATGACTACAATGCAAAATTGACCTATAGGCTGAGCAATAACGAGAATTTTTCGTTGAGCTTTTATGGAGGTAAAGATTTTTTTAACAACTCAACTTCAGGTTTTACCCGTTCTTTAAATGTAACCGCTACTGATAAAGAGACATGGAACAATTATGGTCTCAGTGCCGGATGGCTTAAACGATGGAATGGTAATCTTTTTTCAAACCTGCAACTTGGCACTTCAGGTTATTCCAATGAATCTTCAAATTCAACTAACATAGATCAATCCAAAGCTCCCAACGATAACAATCATAAATATCTGCCTAATATCAACAACCTTTTTAATACTTACGCACAAAATGATTTAACGGACTTTTCAGCTGCTCTCCGAAATACTTTTGATTTAAATAATGCTCACCAACTGAACTTTGGTATTTTAACCAGAAGGAATAGCATATACTATCACAAAGATGCTGACAAAGTATATGTGTATGATAACACTGACCAATCTTCGTGGATCTCCTCAGTTTATATTCAGGACCGAATGCTGGTATTCAATAACCTCACACTTAAACCGGGTGTACGATTGAACTATTACAATGGAAATCATAGCATATATCTTGAACCCCGGTTTGCTGCTAATTGGAGATTAAGCGATAAATTCTCCATGCGACTGGCAACAGGTAGGTATTATCAGTTTATAAGCCAGGTGCAATCTCAGCAGGAAACGGGATACAACAAAAACTTTTGGGTACTGACAGATGAGTCAAAACATCCCGTGCTTGCCTCAAATCATTATATTTTCGGAACAACTATTGAGTTTGGAAAATTTTTACTGGACGCTGAAACTTACTATAAATATTTTTCAGGGTTGCAGGAGTATATTTACATTTCGCAATATTTGGAGCACTCAGACTTTCCTAATTATTTTCCTCCCAAAGAACCTAATGATCCTAATAAGCAACAACCAAGTTTCTATGCCATTGGTACTGGTAAGTCCTATGGAATAGATTTTTTTCTGAGATACAAAATCAGTCATTTTACCAGTTGGGTCTCTTATTCACTCAGTAAAAGCCTGCATCAGTTTGCCCGGATAAATAATAATGCTGAAATTCCGGCCCCTACCGACCAAACTCATCAATTAAGCTGGACCAATATGTTTTCAGCAGGGAAATGGAATTTAGGGACTACTACTTTATTTTCAACCGGTAGACCTTATATTGATTATACAGTAAACGATCAAAATTTACCTACAACCCGCTATTACAAACGTCTGCCAAATTATTTTCGAAGCGATTTTTCAGTGAATTATAATTTCAATATCGGTAAAGCGCACTTAAAGATGGGGGCTACCATAATCAACATATTTAATACCCATAATTATTTTGACATTAGTACCCGAAAATTTGATTTTGAAAATACCTCCTTTGCTGAAACAACCCTCATAAAATCTCAGGAATTGTCGCTGAATCTTTTTCTTCATTTTATTTTATAATTAATGCGAATTAAGGATTGGAATAATTACATAAAATCTGTTGTAAGTCAGATCGAATCCCCCTCTGAAGGGGGAATTAGTCTCAATATTCAGAAAATTTCAAATTAAATAATTCAACCCTTAATTCGCATGATTAACTAATATCCTAATTTAAAGAATATTCAATCTGACTCAGTAAACTTTTTCTAAAAATTTTTTATTTTAACTGTTAGGGTAAATAGAAAATTGCCTGTATTAAATACAAATGCAATTTATGTTTAACCTAAACTGTTGAATTATGAAAAGTAAAATAGTGTTATGTTTTCTGGTAATCTATGTGTTAGGCTTTCAGGCTTGCCAAAAATCGACAACCGAATCCGGCACAACAAGTTTAAACTCTACTTTAAAATCTGCAGCAGCTGACGTTGCAACAACCACTGCTACCGTAGCCAGTGCGATAGATATTCAAAGTGTTTCTGTGGAAAAATTTGATGGCTCTACTCCCGCATTCAGGTTTGATGGTATCAAACCAGATGGCTTTTTTAAAGGACCCATCAAATTTGGTGTTCCACATATTGATAGTTGTGTCACAGTTACAGTTAGCAGTAGCACATATCCAAAAGAAATTGTAATAGATTATGGTACAGGATGTTCAAGTAATCATGGACATGTGAAGAGGGGAAAAATTATTATTGATATTTCCGATACCATCATTGCTGCTGGAGCTACCCAAACCATTACCTATCAGGATTTTTATATTGACAGTTCAAAAATTGAGTTTACTGCCAGTCTTAAAAACCTCGGTAAAAATAGTGCCGGAAATTGGGTAATTGAAAAGAAATCAGAAAGCACAGTAACCCGGAATGGTGATAAAGTTGTAGAAAGTAATATTGAAACAGATGAATGGAAAAGTGGATTTGGAACCACCGATCATTCTGACGATGTTTATTTCGAATCAGGATCAGGAAGCATCACTGTTAATGACACAGCAACTTTCAGTAAAACAATCACAAAAGCGCTCCTTATCGATAGAAGTTGTGATTATATAACAAGTGGTACTGTTGTAATATCCAGAAATAGCAGCACTGTTACTATCGATTATGGAGATGGAACATGCGACAACAAAGCTACAGTAACCACCAATGGAACTACAGAAGAAATTGAATTAAACGGATGTAAATTCAAAGATGGTGGAAAATTCAATAAGCATTGCCATGGATTTGGCAGAGGAAAGTAACAGTAAATTGTTAAAATAATAATTGTTAATTACGCAGCTAGTTAGTTAGTTAGATAATTGTTAATTAGTATACCTTACCCGGTATCAGGCGTCTTGAGATTATTCAAGGCGCTTTTTTGTTTAAGATTGAGTGAAATGTAGATCCAGACTATGCAAATGGTATTGTGAATTTAAATTTACTTCCTTTGCCTTCAATACTTTCTACCCAAATTTTTCCATTGTGTTTTTCAACAAATTCCTTACAAAGTATAAGTCCGAGTCCTGTCCCTATTTCATGTCCTGTCCCTTTAGTTGTTACCGTATTTTCGATCTTGAATAAAAGGGGTAGAGTGTCTTCCGGAATGCCCACCCCAGTATCGGCAACAGTTACCTCAACCTGCGAAACGTCAGAGACCGCAGTTATGGAAATAATCCCTTCTTCAGGGGTAAATTTAATGGCATTTGAGATCAAGTTCCGAAAAACAGTTTTAAGCATATTTTCATCAGCAAACACAGTAATATTTGGGTCAATTAATTGGCGGATAGCTATGTTTTTTCTTTGGGCATCCCCTTCCAATAAACTGAAAACTTCTTCAGTCATGGCCGCAAGTATAATTGTTGAGGGATAAAAAGATATCCTTCCTGTTTGGGATCTCGACCATTGAAGCAGATTTTCAAGCAGGTTATTGCCACTTGTAGACGACATATGAATTAACTGAATATACTTAATCGTTTTTTCACGCGGTAATTTATCAAATTCCTTCAGTATAACCTCTGCAAACCCGCTTACCACATGAAATGGGTTGCGAAGATCGTGAGCTATAATAGAGAAGAATCTATCTTTGGTTGAATTTAGTAATGATAATTGTTGATTGGAATTGTTGAGTTGTTCGTTTTTTTCTGTTAACAACCCTGCCTGTTTTTCAATTAATTGCTGTTTTCCTAGCAGAAGTTCATTGGCTTCTTTTAAATTTTCAGTTTGAATACGTAATTCCTCGGCATATTCTTCAATACGGGTTTGTCGATCAAGTAAAACATTGTTTGCCTCACTTATTTCGCAGGTACGTTGCTTAACCAACACGGTTAACTCTTTTTGTTTTTTTCTGAATAACTCTAATTTTAAAACATAAGCGATGTAGAGTGATAAACTAAAAATTGAAAGTACAATTATTTTGAACCATATCGTTTGCCACCATGGAGGCAGGACAACAATGTTTAAAGAAACTCCCTTTTCATTCCATATTCCATCATTGTTGGAACCTTTAACATGGAAAGTATACTTTCCCGGATCGAGGTTTGTATAATTAGCTTCCCGTTTGGTACCACATTGTATCCAATCCTTATCAAAACCATCCATTTTATAAGCATATAGATTCTTTTGCGGAGTTGTATAATCAAGTGCTATAAATTCAAATGTAATGAAGTTATCTTTATGGGTCAGCACCAAATCTTTTGTTTCACTGATACTACTATTCAGTATAACCCTGTTGTTAATTTTTTCTTCGGTTTTAATTGGCTTATTAAAAATTTTTAAGGCTGTTATGATGATCGGTGGTTTGCTTTGATTATATTGAAGCCTGTTGGGGTAGAATGAATTAAATCCGTCGGGGCCACCAAAAAACATTTCACCATCTTTAGTTTTCATGGCCCACCCATGAAAACTCATATTTTGCAAACCATCAAAGCGATCAAACACATGCACGTTTTTGGTACGGGGGTTAAACTTTGCAAGTCCTTTATCAGTAGCAAGCCATAAATTATTATCGTCATCTACCAGTATTGAGCTTATGGTGTTTCCAGGTAGTCCATCTTTGGTATTATAGTTGGTGAATTTGCCCGTAGATCTTTCCAGTTTGTCAATTCCTGCTGACATGGTACCAAACCACAAGTCTCCATTTTTATCTTCGGCAACACAATATATTGCATAGCTACTCAGTCCATTTTTAATTTCTTCGCGGTGAATAAGATTCTTAAACTTAATATTGGGTGGCATTTTTGAAAAATCGTATTTTTTCAAATCAATTATACTGACACCGGTATAAGTCGTAATATATAAATTTTGCTTACTATCTTCGAATAGTTGTATGATGGAATTGTTGCAAATACTTGTTGAATCGCCATATTTGATTTTATAATGATAAAACTTATTGGTTTTTCGGTCAAACAAGTCCAGACCCATGCTCAAAGTTGCTACCCAAAGGTTTTTTTTACTGTCTTCCAATGTATACCAAACATGGTCGTAATTGATCGAATTAGGATTGGAAGGATTATTTTTAAAAGATGAAAAAATATGATTCTGCATTTTCACCAAACCTCCATTATAAGTCCCTGCCCACACAGTTCCTTCATGATCTACGTTAATCGAAATAACAATATTGCTGCTTAAAGAACTGGGATTGGAAGCATTATGCAAGAAATGTTCAAACTTTCCTGATTTTCTATTGAATTTATCTAATCCCCCTCCATCAGTTCCAATCCATATATCTCCGGTTTTACCCTCCGCAAAACTTAAAATATTATTAAACCCTAATCCCTCCGGTTTTTTAGGATTGTAATAATATTTATTGAATCTGCTTTTATTTGGGCTGTATTTATTTATTCCTTTATTATTGCCTGCTCCAATCCACATTGTACCACTTTGATCTTTATAGAAACAATTGATGCCATTTGAACTTAATGAATAAGCATCTGACTCATCAGCCTTCAGATAGCTAAACGTCTTTGTTTTCTTGTCAAAAATATTTACTCCACCATTATTTTTGCTACCTATCCATATATGGTGGTTCAGATCTTCATAAATGCTAAATAGAATATCATCGTTTGGGGCAGAATTGGTACCATTGGGTTTATATAAAACATACTTATCACTTTTGCGGTTCCATTCTATTAGTCCTGCCCATTCGCATGTAATATAAAAATCGCCTTCATGGTCCTGTAACAAATACTTTTGCTTGGACCATAATTTTTGATTATCGGGAATCCTAATCGTTTGGGCAATGAACTTATTTGTTTTATAATCAAAATAATGTAATTGGTTACTATAACTTGCTACCCATATTTTGCCCTCATGATCCTCAACAAAATTAAAAACAACAGTTCTGTTGGATTCTTCCAAATCCTGTTCATCCAGGACATATCGTTCAGCTGCAATAATTCGCTTGTGAATATCAGGATTATTATAAACTTTAAATTTAAATATTGCACCTCTTGACGCCATCCATAAAAAACCCTTGCTGTCTATAAAGCAACAAGTAATATGAAGAGCATTGTAGATAAGATTATTTGCTTTGAGCAGCTTTCTTGAAAAATTATCTTTTTTCCTGTTGAATAAACTGAACATGCGGTTGGTCATGATCCAAAAATTACCAGTTGTGTCTTCAATAAATGCGGTTACTTCATTACTTGATATCGACGTGGTATCGTTGGCATCATAATAATATTTGTTAAAGGACAGCCCGTCAAAACGGTTTAATCCGTTGGTGGTTCCAATCCAAATAAAACCCTTCCTATCCTGGGTTATGCAATAAACATACCCATTTGATAATCCGTCATTGGTTGTATAATGGTCAAACTCAATGTTCTTATATTGACCAAATAAATGACCAATCAACATCAAGTTAAAAGCACAAATTATGAAGGTCCTATTTAAAACAGTTTTATACATTCTGCGTTCATTCATTAATGTAATTCCAGTGAAGCAATGGCTATTTACATAATAATTAAATTAATGTAATTTAAGTATTTACACCTCTCTTTTGTATAAATTTAATTAATTTTTCAGAGAAATAAAAGGGTGTGAAAGAAAAGAATTTGAAAATTACAATATTTGTAGGGTTGTTGATGTTTTATAGGTCTTAATCCTTAGGAGATTATTAATGTTTTATCTAAACTATATAAATTGCTATATGAAACCAAATTACACTAATAGAAAAACAAAATTCATGTTAATTGTTTTTGGGTTAATGTTTTTATATAAGGTTTCAGCGAATATTTCTGCTGATATAGACTTTGGAACAGGGCTGGTAATTGACACGGTATTATGCAAACATCACCCTGATTATAGTTATGCAATGTATTTGCCTTCCGGTTATAATGCAAGTTTACACTGGCCTGTGATTTACATATTTGATCCGGGAGCCAGAGGTGCCCTAGCCGTTAATGTCTTTAAGAAGGGAGCCGAACAATACGGTTATATTTTAATATGCTCCAACAATTCAAGAAATGGAGATTGGCAAAAAATCATAGAAGCAGTAGTGAATACAATTGAAGACGTGGGAGAACGTTTTTCCCTTGATACAAGCAGAATTTATACTGCAGGTTTTTCAGGTGGTTCCAGGGTTGCTGCTTATATTGCACAAACTACAAAAAAAATTGCCGGGGTCATTGGTTGTGGGGCCGGTTCCCCTGCAACAAATAATCAATATGAGCAACTTTCATATGTATATATGGGTATTGTGGGTAATCAGGACATGAACTATCAGGAAATGCTGAAATATGAAGAAGTACTAACCAAGAAGGGGGTCACTGCTAAGCTAATAACATTCGATGCCGGACATCAATGGCCCGATTCTATGATGATCCAGGAAGCCGTTGAGTGGATAGAGCTTTATGCTATGAGAAAAGGCATTAAACACCCTGACAATATCTTTATCCGGAAACTATTTGAAAAACAACAGGAGCAAATCCGTTTAATGGAAAATCAAAATGATTTGATTGAAGCTTCACGAAGTTTATATTACGTTTTAAGAGATTTTTCTGATCAACCTGATGTGGTCAAGTGTAAACAGCAAAAAGATAGTCTTGAAGAGCTTAAAGATTACAAGAAAGCGTTGAAAGCCTGGAACAAGATCCGTTCAGAGGAATTAAGTTTACAAGCTTCATTTATAAATGCTTTAAATAATGCTGCCGCACTGGAAGTTATACCTGATAGCATTAGTAATTGGTGGAAAGCAGAGATAAGCAAACTTAAAATACAATCAAAAAGCAAGAACCAGAACAATCAGTATGAGGCGTTACGTTTACTTAACTTTCTTACAGGTACTTGCAGCGCATCCGCTAATGAATTTGTCAACAAGAAAAGTTATCTCAAGGCTGCGGTGCTTTTACAAATCAACACATATTTACAGCCCGAAAACAGTAATGCATACTATGCCCTGGCCCGTGTTCATGCATTAAATAAACAGCAGGAACCATCATTGAGAATCTTGGAAAAAGCTGTAAAACTTGGTTTTAAAAACAAAGCAGCGGTGATGAAAGATCCAGCCTTTATTTTCTTAAAAGACAACAATCATTTTAAGGATATTCTAACAAGGCTTCAATAAAAGATATTTTTTAATTCTGTATAAGGTATTACTTTTGACTTCATCACCTCATCTCTTAATTACGTTGAAAGAATTTACAATGAAAAGCATCCTTATTATTCAAACTGCATTTATTGGCGATGTTATTTTAGCCACTCCCCTTATTGAAAAATTACATCAACAATATCCTGATGCTGCTATTGATTTTTTATTGCGAAAAGGTAACGAAGGGTTGCTCAATGGACATCCGCTTTTAAGACAGGTTCTCATTTGGGATAAAAAACAGGGAAAATATGTTCAACTGCTACACCTCATCAAATTGATAAGGAGTAACCATTATGATTACGTAATTAATTTGCAGCGCTTTTTTACCACTGGGCTTATTACAACATTTTCAGGGGCACATCAAACAATTGGCTTTGCTAAAAACCCGCTATCTCTTTTTTTTACGAAGCGTTTTCCTCATACCATCGATACTGCCAATGGCAAAGTACATGAGGTGGACAGAAACCTCTCATTAATAACCCATCTCACAAATAATGAGGAACGCATGAAACCCCGGTTGTATCCAGGTGATGATGATTACAAAAAGATTAAAACCGAAGGTGCATACATTACCATATCTCCAACATCAGTATGGTTCACCAAACAATACCCACGGGAAAAATGGGTGGCCCTGATCAACATCACTGACCCCAAATACAAGATTTTTCTGTTGGGAGGTAAAACCGATGCAGATGCCTGTGAATGGATTAAACAACAATCAACTCACCCGCGAATAGAAGTAATGGGCGGCCAGCTTGATTTTCTTGCATCAGCAGCTCTGATGCAACATGCGGTTATGAACTATGTGAATGATTCTGCACCGTTACATCTGGCCTCAGCTGTTGATGCCCCTGTCACTGCTATTTTTTGTTCCACCATACCTGCATTCGGTTTCGGACCTTTGTCTTCTAATTCACATGTGATTGAAACTACGGAACAACTGGAATGTCGTCCCTGCGGTTTGCATGGGTACAAGGTATGTCCAAAGGGGCATTTCAAGTGTGCTGATATTTCGGCTGAAAGGATTATAACTGGCTAAATAACTTCATAACCTCATCACTATCTACATCTCAATCATGGCCTTAATTACCCCATCTTTATAACCAGCCACCAAATCAAAAGCCTTTTGGGTATCGGAAAGTTTAAAGCGGTGTGTTATCCAGGAGGATACATTGAGCTTTTTGCTGTTCAGTAATTCGAGGCAGGCAAGTAAGGATTCGTTCTGGCGACGCACATTTTGAATAACAATCTCCTTACGTCTCATATCGTCAACTGAGAATGAATAGCGGGATACAGTAGGAATTCCGATAATCATTAATTTTCCACCTGGCTTTAAAAGTGCAATGGCCTGATCAATGGCTTCCTGTTCACCACAACATTCAAAAACCATATCGAGCATGCGAGGCTCAATTTTACTGATGGATTGCACAATATCCGTCTTGTCGGGATTGCCGGTCCAATAAGCTCCAAACTTTGAGGCAACTCCGGTCCGATAATCTAGTTTGTCTGTAACAAAAATTTTACCGGGACTTTTCACAGAAGCTGCTGCCAAAACGCTCAGTCCGATGGGCCCACAACCAAGAATTCCAATGTCTATACCAGGCTTCATTTCCGATAATTTAACGGCATAAACCCCAATGGTCAGAGGTTCTGAAATTGTGGCGTCGTCAAGGGTAAGGTTGTCTGTTATGGGAAAGCAACTGGTTTCGGGCATTACAATATATTCGGAGAGGCATCCTTCGGCTTGCCCGGGACATCCCAGAAAACGAAGCTTGCGACAGGTATGAAAACGTCCAGCCTTGCATTGGTCACATTCCCAGCAAGGCATAGCAGGATCTATGGCAACACGATCGCCTGGTTTTACCAGGCAAACAGCTGAACCAACCTTCTCAACAATGCCAGCTCCTTCGTGACCCACCGTAAATGGGTATTGTACAATCTGGCTTCCTATTTTTCCTGTGGTATAGTAGTGAACATCCGATCCGCAAACACCCACATTGGTCATTCGGATTAATACGTCTTTATCATTTACTATTTTTGGATCCGGCACCTCAAACATCTCCATCTGGCGGATTCCGGTTAATTGTATTGCTTTCATCGTCTGGATAATAAAAAGTGAAGTTAAAAATGTTGAACATCAATATCTGTCAAAACTATTAAACAAAAATAAAGGATTTTTAGCCAGTGTCGCAGGTTAATTTGTTAAAAGAGAATAACTATCTTTAAAATGTTAAAATATATTTAATGCGAATTAAGGGTTGAATTATATCATATGAAATTTTCTGAATATTGAGACTAATTCCCCCTTTGAAGGGGGCAGGGGGATGTTTTCATTTAATGATGATGTTG
>WSSedL1CaDRAFT_10001398_pt1 | contig 14055 bp, 9 predicted proteins | sample WetSurSL1Cattail_FD_9464 | JGI IMG/M metagenome (IMG submission 9464)
TAGAAATTAAACCGGAATGGCATAACGACGATCTGAGAAAAGGGACTATCAAAGTTGTAATGACTTCGGCTTCGTCAGACGGGCCGGAAATATCAAAACATCAAACGACAAAAGAACAACGGAGAACTTTATCCGACCGAATGAAAGACCCGGAAGATGAGCTAAAATTAGTTATTGTCTGCGATATGTGGCTGACTGGATTTGACGTTCCTTCGCTGCATACTCTTTATATAGATAAACCAATGCATGGGCACAACTTGATGCAGGCTATAGCCCGAGTAAACCGCGTATATAAGGATAAAACAGGCGGGCTTATTGTTGATTATCTTGGGATAGCGTCAGATTTAAAAAAAGCGTTAGCCTTCTATTCAGATGCGGGCGGCAAAGGCGACCCAGCAATTACGCAGGGGAAAGCAGTTCAGTTAATGCTTGAAAAACTTGAAATTGTCTCGCAGATGTTCAATGGATTTGAATATGAAAAATACTTTGACGCTGAAACCGGAAGGAAATTATCTATTATTCTTTCGGCAGAAGAACATATACTTGGTCTTGATAACGGGAAGAAGCGTTTTATTAATGAAGTATCGGCTTTGTCTCAGGCTTTCTCAATTGCGATCCCTCATGAACAGGCGCTTGATGTTAAAGATGAAGTCGCATTTTTTCAGGCTGTTAAATCGCGCTTAGTAAAATTTAACGGCTCCGGCTATGGCAGAACAAACGAAGATATGGAAACGGTTATTAAACAAGTGATTGATCAAGCGTTAGTTGCCGAACAGGTGATTGACGTTTTTGATGCGGCAGGGATTAAAAAACCGGACGTGTCTATACTTTCGGAAGAATTTCTGCTTGAAGTTAAAAACATGGAACATAAAAACATTGCTCTGGAAGTCCTGAAAAAACTTCTTAACGATGAAATAAAACTAAGAGCAAAGAAAAATATGATTCAAAGTAAAACCTTAATGGAAATGCTTGAAAACTCGATACTAAAATACAATAACAAAATATTAACGGCCGCCGAAGTAATAGACGAATTAATTGCGCTGAGTAAAGAAATTCATAAGATGGACAAAGAGCCGCATGAGATGGGTTTATCTGATTATGAATATGCGTTTTATACAGCCATTGCAAACAATAACAACGCTCTTGAAGTAATGGGGCAGGATAAACTGCGGGAACTTGCAGTGGTGATTTATCAAAAAGTGAAAGAGAATGCTTCGATAGACTGGACTCTTAAAGAAAACGTAAAAGCCAAACTAAAAGTCATTGTAAAACGTACATTACGTAAATATGGTTATCCGCCTGATATGCAGGCTCTTGCAACTGAAACTGTATTAAAACAAGCCGAGCTGATAGCGGAAGAATTAACCAAATGATAGTAATGGCAAACAACGGGTTTATGTAAAAATTCCACAACTTCAAGAATATATTTATTTTAGAATCTTACATCTATTTAATCGCGGATTACAAAAGGAGGTCGGTAGGCGCCGATACGCTTTCACTGGCTAAGATGTACTAAGAATTCAAGAAGGCTTCTTTCAATAATCTTAGTCCATTTATTTTAGCTTCAATGATCCCTTAAAATTATTTACTGCAAAGGGGTTCAGCGTCTAATGACACCCTTTATATTCTTCTAAATAATTTGAAATCCTCACAAGATAGCGTTTAGTTAATCAGGTTATTCTAACAACCATTAAATCGACAATATTATTCTAACGCAATTCACGTTAACATTTGCTTTGTAACCCTATATAATATAGTCGGTTAGCGTAGATAGCGTTGAAAGCTGAAAATTCTTTCACCCGGGGCGATATATGCTTAGACTTAGAAACAGGCATTTTTATCTTGTTGCAATCAGCCTGATGTCAAAGAGTTGCTTTTTCATTGCTAATAATTGATATTTTATAAATGGAGCTTTCGGTTATATCAGACGTAAAACGTTCATAACCTTATATATTATAACAAGTTAACAGTTCTTTCATGCGCAAATGTTAATTTCTGAGCAACTTCAGCTGAAATGAGGCTGGTCGTATAAAGTTCAGAACATAATTTGCGTTAGATTATGCTTGTAAACTGCAATATATGAACAAAAGCTACATGCAAAAGGGATGATGGGGGATGCCCTTAAAAGAGGCTTCTCTATGCGTATAGAGTCTCATTAGCCCTTCAATTAATAGCTGTGGCGCTATTGTTTTTGTAAACCGGTAAGTTTATGTGCCGTTAGTACAAGTTAAGAATTTGTATGCGTATGGTTAATCTGGTCAATCTGGTTAAAGTAGTTAATCTAATATAAACTCTTGTCTTAGTGGTTAAACTGGTTAATCTGGAAATCTTCATCCTTCACATTAGAAAGATTAACCACTAACGTAGAAGATTAACCAGGGGGTGGTTAAAGTTAATTCCTTATATATAAAGGAGTTATAGAGAGATTAACCAGTTTAACCAGATTACCCCTATATAAGGATGTTAAAGTATGGTCAGGAAGATTAACCATTAGGCGGTTAATCTTTTGAAACTGTTGGTTAATCATCATTGTAATTTACTTCCGATAATTTATATTTACCGTAATTAGCTTTTTCTAAAATTCCGTTACTTATCATTTTTCGCAGCATCTTGTTTACATTTGGCTTTGTCTTTCCAAGTTCTAAGGAAATTTCACCTAAGGATAAAATTTTATCCACATCATTTCCAAATAGTTCTGATATTTGGTTCCTGTCTTCTGAAACCTGTACTTTGTCTGCTTTCCCCTTTATAACCCAAGAGCAGTTCTCTTTCATAAATTCAATCTCAAATGAATTGGAAAGAACGTCCCGTCCAGTTATATGGAGATTAATTTTCCCGTTCATTTCTTCTTTTAAGACCATCATAGTATCCTGAGAAGCGGTTAGGCCTACGCTTCCGGAAATGGAATCGAATACATTCTCAGAAATTGCCTTCCTGGTATGATGAACAAACAAAACGCAAATACCTTTTTGAATTGCAAAGGTTTGCAAATTTGCTGTTAGTTCATAATCATCCAAGAACACATTATTATTTACAGAGCGTTTTTGTTGAATAGCCTTGCCAAGCGTATCGATAATGACAAGCTTTATATTTGGATAGTCTCTTGTAATCGTTTCAAGGTACTCAATTCCGCCATCATTGATCTTAGGCAAATCAACATTATCTGAAAAATAAAGCCCCTTAGGCGCAACATTGTTTCCAATAATAGCTTTTATACGGCTTTGCAATCTTCTGAAGTTATCCTCGTATGATAAATATAACACCTCATGTTTTTCAACATCAAAATAATCAAAAGCCTTCTTATTCTGTGTAATGGATAGTGAAAGATTCAAACAAGCCCAACTCTTGCCAAGTTTCGGTTTCCCCGCTATTATGGCAAGTCCTTCGGGAAGGAAACCGGGAACAATCCAATTAATCGGCTTTATATCTTTTGATTGAAGTTCATTAGCTGTAAGCAGTTTAATTCCGTCTTCTTTCCAATCAGGTATTTTAGATTTATTAGAATAACTTACCTCAATGTTTTTTGTTTCGGCTCCATCAAGATAAATATCTTCTACTGCAACGTTAGGGTAATCTTTTAATTTCATTCTAACCCTTTATAAGATTCAGATATGTCTTTCCCTTGGAACCTGATTCGCTTGACTGATTTATTCAGTTTCTCTTTTACCGCTATTGCTATCTCTAAAGCTATTTTATCGCCGGGCGCGTCGTTGTCGGTACAAATGAAAATATTATAGTCTTTCAATACGTCAATATCGCTATAAGGGAAATTGCTTACTCCAGGAAAACCAATTGAATATCCATTTTTCTGTTGTCCTATCATTGTATCAAATTCGCCTTCAAAAATATATATGTCCTTTTCATTATCAACCTGCTGCAGTTTTAAGCAATCCAAATTGTACCAACGTTTAAGAAGTAAATTTTGAGCGTATTTGTTGTTTAGAGAGATATATTTGCTGGTTTCGCCTGTCGGCTTAGAATTCCCATTAGCGTCAAGATATCGGCCTCTTAAATATACTATCTCGTTATTTTCAAGATATGGAATAACGAGTCTGTGGTTGCTAAAAATAAAGTAACCATCTTCGTTAAATAAACCTGAATTGAGCAATTCCTCAAAAGTAAATCTGGATAAAAGAAACTCTTTAGTATTTTCTTTAATTGTGAAGAGTTTATGAATCCAGATATTTGCATAAGTGAAGTTCCTCTGTTCGCCAGAGAGATAATTCAATCCATTATCATTACATCCGCCGCATTGATTGAATAACTCTGCAAAAACTATTTTTTGTAATTCTTTGTGAGGAGTAAGAATCTTTTCAATATAATCATTAGTCTGGCGCTTGTCGGCTGGATCATATTCGTAAACATAAGTATCTATGTCTTTGAAGCTACGAGCTTTCTTTATCAGCTTAACCTTCCTTGTAGAGCTTCGTTGTTTCTGAATGCCATTACTAATACTCGCTTCGCCGCCAGCATAGTCGTAAAGCTCGTTAATGGCGGTCTTAATATCAATCTGATGATAGTCCTTAAACAGATCAATCATATCGCCGGATGTTCCGGAACTGAAATCAGTAAAGCTGTTTGTGTCGCCATAGATATGCATTGACGGCGTCTTTTCGTCTTGATTGTAAATCGACCTGATTTTATTATTTTTATCCGGACGTTGTAATCCGCATCGTTCTATTATATCATAAATTGTAAAACGTTGATGTATAACTTCAATTTTGTTAATCATTTAACCTCCGCATAGTATTTCGAATCATTATTAAATTATTGCTCTGAGTTTTGAGTAATTGGAATCCTTAAGGCTTTTTAGAACTTCTTCTCTGGAAAATAAAATCCGTTTGCCTATTTTCTTATAAGGAATCCGGTTCTCTCGTTTTAACTTATTAAGCGTGGACGAGCTAATCCCTAACAGCAGGCACGTTTCTTTAAAATCAAGCAGCTCTTTTTGTTTCTTTTCCTTCAGCGCATCATTCACAACATTGCGAATGATTTCTGCGAACTCATCGGTCGATAGCGATAGAAGTACGATGTTGTTATTCATTTTTTAATTCTCTTTTGATTTTTTCGATAATGCCTTTCCGAACGAAAGTTGCAATTGAGAAATAGCCAAGTTCTTGTACTGCTTTTCTTAATTGTTCCATTTCGTGTGGTCTTAATCTAAAATTGAAGGATTCGGAATTTGTCTCTCTTTTAAGCGTCATTACAGTGTCCTTTATATTGTAATTAAATTATTAATTACAATTACGAGGTCGATAATGATAGCATCAATTAGTTTTTTACTTTTTTTTTAATATTTATTTTTGGGAACAATAGAATAGTTGATAAATACGCTGTATTTGATGCTTGGACTATTTATAAAAAAAATAATAGTAGCCCAAAGAGCAAAATAAATCTGAAAAATGAGGTTGTTAATCTGGGATTAAGACAAAAGACGGCTTGTTTGCGTAAAAGTATTGCCCACGCGGCATGCATATATATAAGCTACGCCAGACATGAGAGAGCGAGCAAAAGAAAGCCCCACCCCGGTACGGTATACCACTATGAAAATGTTTTGCGGTTAGGCAAGAGAACTGATGGTTAATCTTAAGAAAGCATACATACAGATGTTGTAAGGCTAACAAACCGTTATAGCACCATTTTTTTCAACATAGTCAATAATATAAAAAATCAGAATCTATTCAGAATCTATGCATACATTAGTCGTGAATAAATAAAAATTATAAAATATCGAATTTTTAATACAATGTTTTTTTATTTGTAAGTTAATTAAAGCCAATTAAATACTAATTTTATTAACCAAATGGATGAGAAGCTATATGAGAAAAATGACGACACATTTTAATAGTTTGTTTATTATTGCGTTGTTATCAATGACGGCTATTGCATTTTGCCAAACGCCAGATTACAAAGCGACCGATTTTATTAAAATTGATACTGCCGGCAGGTGGGATTATCTTTCAATCGACGAATCGATGCACAGACTTTATGTTTCTCACGATTCCGAAGTGGATGTGGTTAATCTTGAAAACGATTCCTTGATCGGGCGAATATCAAATCTAAAAGGAGTTCATGGAATTGCTTTTGCCGCTGAATTTGAAAAAGGTTTTATTAGTAACGGAAAAGATAATTCTGTGACTGTTTTCAATCTTAAAACGCTTGAAGTAATTGCGAATGTTAAAATAACAGGTAAAAAACCGGATGCTATTGTTTATGAACCGTTTAATAAACGAATATTTACTTTTAACGGGGGCAGCTCAAACGCTACGGCAATAGACGCCAAAACAAATAAAGTTGTAGGGACTGTAACGCTTGACGGAGCTCCGGAATTTGCGGCTTCAGACCTTAATGGGAAAATGTATGTAAACCTTGAAGAAGAAAATGCAGTAAATGTATTTGATCCATTAACTTTTAAAGTGATAGCTAAATGGCCGCTGGCTCCCTGCGCTACGCCGACGGGAATGTCAATTGACGTTAAAAGGAACCGACTGTTTGTCAGCGGAGGGAATAAGACGTTAGCGGTTGTTGATATCAATTCCGGTAAAGTAATTGCTACGCTTCCAATTGGCGGCAAAGTTGACGCCTGCGCATTTGATAAGACTTCTAATTTGGTATTTACTTCAAACGGCGATGGAACGCTTACGGTAATTCAACAAGAATCTCTAGACTCTTATAAAGTAATACAGAACGTCACGACTCTTAAAGGCGCAAGAACGATGGCTATTGACCAAATGACGCACATCATTTATGCTACAGCCTTAAAGGAATCAGATAAAGACGCTAAAACTAAATCCGTTACAAAAAGTTTCGGCGTTTTAAAAATTGAAAGCAAATAGTTATAACTTAATTGTGTCGCTGTAATTATCTTTTTTTACAGGCTTTCTTAATTTACAAATTAAAGGAAGCCTTTTCTAAAAAAATAATTTAATCTTTGCCCTATATATTTAACCAAAGAGAAAATATTCTCTTCAATATTTCTTCAGAATTAGTCATATATTTTAAGTATGAGAATATTTATTGTAGAAGATGAAAAAGAGTTAGCCGCATCCATTACAGAGTTTATTGGAGGCGAAGGCTACTTGGTAGATTCAGCTTGCAATTTTGCTGCGGCTGAAGAAAAAATTACATTGATTGAATATGACTGCGCCCTGATAGATTTAATGCTTCCTGACGGTTCAGGGCTTGATTTAGTAAAACTAATAAAAAAAGTGCAGCCCCAATGCGGTATAATTATAATCACGGCAAAAAATACTTTAGATGATAAAATCATGGGACTTGATCTTGGCGCTGACGACTACCTTACAAAACCATTCCATCTTGCGGAATTGAACGCACGGATTAAATCAATCATAAGAAGAAGAAATTTTGGCGGAGCTAAAGAAATTATAATAAATGAAATTACAATCAATCCGGAAAAACATGAAGTTTTAGTAAATGAAGAATTAGTTGAACTTACCAGAAGAGAATTTGATATTTTTTTGTTTTTTGTTAGTAATAAAGAAAGAGTAATAACAAAAGATTCTATCATAGAACATGTCTGGGGCGAGGATTCCAACGCCTTTGATAATTTTGATTTTGTATATACGCATATAAAAAATTTACGCAAGAAAATGATTGAACGCGGGGCAAAAGATTACATCCGGTCTATTTATGGCATAGGATATAAATTTAGTACAAAATGAAATTAATTAATAAAATAAGCGTTTATTTTCTTCTTAGCTCAATCCCAATTTTCATTCTAATTTCTACTGGGCAGTATTTTGCAATTGAGAAAGTAATCACTGGACAAGTTGATGAACAATTAGAAAATATATCAGCAAAAACTATTCAGGAAATTAAAGACGGTAAATTTGTCAGCTTTCCTCCTTTTGTGGAAGTTTCTTTATACAATAGTAAAGTCTCAGGCAAGAGTTTTCAGAATGTTACTATAGAATCAAAAGACGACGAAGACGAACCGTTCCGTCAGATAACTTCTTTTGCCCAAATTGGCGGAAAAAATTATCGTATTATTGCAAGAATATCTCTAATTGAAAAAGAAGACATGCTGGCCTCTCTTTTTATGGTCTCGATCTATGCAATTATTATTTTTATAATGGTATTATTTTTAATAAATAAAATAGTATCAAAAAAAATTCTAAAAGATTTTTATAAAACTTTAGCGCTTCTCGAAGATTATTCTCTTTCGAGTAAAGGAGATATTGTTTTTGCTAAATCAAAGATCAAAGAGTTCAATAAACTTAACGAGTCTTTTAAGTATTTTGCTTCTAAAGCAAGGAACGAATTCAGAAGTTTGAAAGAATTTAATGAAGAACTAAACCATGAAATTCAAACTCCGATTGCAGTAATTAAGTCAAAGCTTGAAATATTGTTGCAAAGCGCCAATCTTGACGAAGAGAACCTTCGAATTCTTGACACTTCATTAAAAAATCTGACTAAGCTGGAAAGAATAAATAAATCAATCCTATTGCTAAATAAACTTGGGCATAAAGAACTATTTGAATCGGCTGACTTAAATATAGCCGAAGAAATTAAGAACATAATTTCCTTTTATGCGGATTTTATTAATGATAAAAATATAACTGTAAACCTTTCGCTAAACGATAGCATCAAAGCGAATATGAATTCATCGCTATTGAATATAATGTTAAGCAATCTGATATCAAACGCCATAAGACATAATATACAGAATGGCGTTATTAATATTACGCTGAAAGATAATGCGTTGGAAATATCAAATAGCGGAAACAAACCCAAAAGTAAAACGGAAAATTTCTTTATCAGGTTTTACAAAGAATCTGATTCGTCCGATTCTATAGGATTAGGCTTAACGATTGTCAAAAAAATCTGCGAACTTTATGACATCCAAATCACTAATGCTTTTATTGATGATCTGCATTGCGCCAAATTATTATTTAATAAAACAGTAAAATCCAAATGAAGAATATTTTATTAATTGCCGCGCTATTTATTAGCGTTAACCTCTACGCTCAACGTAATCTTGATTATTATATTAGTAAATCATTAGAAAACGCTCCGTCATTGTACGAGCTACAGAGCCAAATTCCGTTTAATAATTTACAATACGATTTTGACAAAGCGCAGAATTCAGCTTATCAGGTCTCGTTAACTGGCAATATGCTTTTTGCTCCTTACTTCAATAATGGGAACTCCATAATATCTACAAACCCAAATCCTAATGCAATTGGTTACGATATTGGAGTGACTAACGGCGGGCTTTATTCCGTTCAACTAAATTTTCAGAAAAACATTTTTAATGCTAAAATAATGGACGTCTTAAAAGATAAAAATAATCTTTCTGGCAAAAGCGTTTTAAAAAGTATTGAATTGGAAGAGCATAACCTAAAGAAGACAATAACTGATTTGTATCTTGGCTGTCTGCAATACCTATTAATGTATAATTTATCGCAAGGGAATATTACAAATCTTCAGGAACAGTTGAAGGCCACGGAACAGCTTGTAAGCAATGGTTTTGCAAAGACTCAGGATTTGTTAATGTTAAAAATAGAAATGCAAAATCAACAAATGGCTAACGACGAATTATTCAGGAATTATAAAAGCGGTTTATTACAATTAAACTCTATTTGCGGTATAAACGATACAGGCTTTATAGCTTTGGATACTGTAAACTTAGAAATCACAAAGAAAATCGATCAATCAAATTTCATTGCAAAATATTCAATAGATAGTTTACTAAATGTGAATCAGCAGGAATTTTTTGAAACAAAGTATCAACCGCAGGTAAATGTATTTTTGAATACCGGCTTAAACGCAGTTGAATTTGCCAATATTCAGCGGAAACTTGGTTTAAGCGTAGGCGTTAATTTCTCTTATCCAATATTTGACGGCAATCAAAAAAGTATTATGCAACAGCAAAGTATAATATCGGGCAAAACAATACAGCAAAGTAAACATTATAACGAAAACAATTTTTTACTCCAGCGGCAAAATGAAATTGAGAAAATTAAATCAATTAAGACCTCGTTGAATAGTATTCAAATTCAGATTGAAGACTATAAAAGAATTATTGCCTTTGCAAATAATCAGTTGTACAACGGAAATATGTCAATGCTTGATTATTTAACTTTGCTAAAAAATTCTATTGAACTCGAAAGGAACAAAATAAATGCAGAAATTAATTATCAGCTTGAAATTAACAACTTCAATTATTGGAATTGGTAGCATGAAATATTTTAATAAAAGCGCCTGTATAGTCTTTTTGGTAATAAGCAGTATAATTTTGTTTTCGTCATGCAGTAAAAAGAAGGAAGAAATTGCCCAGGTAAATAGTTCTGCTCCAGTTAAAGTAGCTTATCCTCAAAATACAAAACTTGAGGAAACTTTACAGTTAAACGCTAACACTGTTTTTCTAAAGAAGGAAATTGTTAGAGCTACTTTTCAGGGATTTATTGAAAAGACATATAAGAATATTGGCGACAAAATAAACGCTGGAGAAACTATTTTTTCTATCAGGACAAAAGAATCTGCGGCAGATAGAAGTTCGCAAAATATTAGCGATTCTAAGTTTAAGGGAGTAGTTGAAATAAAAGCAAAATCATCGGGCGTCCTTTCAGAGCTCAATCATTTTGCCGGAGATTACGTCTCTGATGGCGAACAGGTTGCAGTAATAGCCAATCTTTCTTCATTGAGAATTCAGCTTAATGCGCCTTATCAGAACGCAGGCTCAATAAAATTAGGAAGCAGATGCGTTTTAATATTGCCTAATGGAAAACTATTAGATGGGACAATAGTTACAAAGCTGCCGACAGTCGACGCCGCTTCTCAAACACAGACTTTTCTTATTATTCCAAAACAAAGCGCAAACCTTCCAGAAAATTTAAATTTAACTGTAAAGATACCTGTAAGAACTATCGATAACGCGTTAACTGTTCCTAAATCTGCTTTGATGACAGATGAGACGCAGTCCTTATTTTGGGTTATGAAGTTGATTAACGGTTCAACAGCAGTTAAAACTCCTGTGAAAAAAGGGATGGAAAATGATTCTCTAGTACAGTTGCTAAATACTGACATAACGGTAAACGACAGAGTCATTGTAGAAGGAGCATTTGGTCTGCCTGATACTTCAAATGTAGCAGTAGGGAAATAAGCAATGAACAATTTTTATGAAAAATACAAAAGTCCAATATTAGTTATTCTTTTAATGATATTATTTGGCGGCGCGTATTCTTTAGTAAAACTTAAGACTGGATTATTTCCAGACGTTACTTTCCCTAAGATAAAAATAATTGCCGATAATGGCGAACAACCCGTAGATAAGATGATGATTACCGTTACGGCTCCTTTAGAAAACGCGATTAAAAAGGTAGAAGGGCTGGAATCGCTTAGGAGTACTACGAGCAGGGGCAGCTGCGAAATATCAGCTTTCTTAAATTGGGGAAGCGATGTTGATCTTGGAAAGCAGCGTATTGAAGCGCAGATAAACGCTATAAAACAAAATCTTCCGCCGGGCATTGATATATCGATTGAAAAAATGAATCCTTCTATACTTCCAGTAATGGGGTTCTCTCTTGAGGGTAAAAACAAAACTCCTATCGAACTAAGGCAGCTTGCAGAATTTACAATTAAACCATTTCTTTCAAGAATTGCCGGAGTTTCAGAAATTGCGGTAATAGGCGGAAAAATTAAAGAATATCAAATTATTCTTGATCCAATAAAGCTTAGTAATTTAAGAATTTCTCCTCAGGATATAGCAGGCATTTTAGCGCAATATAATTTTATCGCTTCTAATGGATATGAGAACTCATATAACAGATTATATTTGTCGTTAACCGACGCTTCCATCAATCAAAAAAGCGAATTAGAAAATACTATAATTGTAAACTCTGCAAAAAGTAAAATTGCTCTAAAAGATATTGCAGAAATAAAAGTAGCTGAGCAATTAGATTATGTTAGAATAAACGCTAATGGCAAAGACGTCCCTTTAATTGCAATAATGAAACAACCGGGAGCAAACCTAATTGACGTAACGCAAGGCATAAAAGATCAGTTAAAGGAACTGAATAAAATACTTCCCAATGGAGTAGAGTTAAAACCATATTATGATCAGGCGGAATTTGTAAGCGGTTCAATTAATAGTCTGAAAGATGTGCTGTGGATTGGTCTGCTGCTTGCTATAATTGTAACAATCCTATTTTTAAGATCATTTAAAGCAAGTTCCATAATACTAATTACAATTCCCGTTACATTAGGATTAACTTTAATTATTCTATTTTTGCTCGGCTATACCTTTAACATTATGACTATTGGGGCAATAGCCGCAGCTATAGGCTTGATAATAGACGACGCTATCGTTGTAGTCGAGCAGATTCATCGGACGCATGAAGAGTTCCCAGAAGAGAAAAGCTCTAATCTTGTAGGCAAATCGATTAAGTATCTTTTCCCGGCAATGTTAGGTTCTTCATTAAGCACAATTGTAATTTTCTTTCCGTTTGTATTTATGGGCGGTGTTGCAGGCGCTTATTTTACAATTATGACTAATGCAATGATAATTACTCTTTTGAGCTCTTTTATAGTAACATGGGTCGGACTTCCTGTTCTTTATCTCTTCTTTTCAAAAAAAGCTCCTTTAGTTAAAACTGCGTCAAAAGAAGTAAAGAAAAGAGAATGGGTTTTGTTTTTTATCAACCGCCCATATATAGCCGGTGTTTTTATTTTAATTTTAATCGCATTATCCATCTTTATTTTGCCAAAATTATCTTCCGGCTTTTTGCCGGAAATGGATGAAGGCTCTATTGTACTCGATTTTAACAGTCCGCCGGGAACATCGCTGGATGCGACAGACAAGATGCTTAGAGTTGTGGATGGTATTTTATTAAAAACTCCCGAAGTGGAAAGTTTTTCCCGTAGAACAGGAACTCAAATGGGCTTTTTTATAACTGAGCCAAACCGCGGCGATTACTTGATTAAAGTAAAAAATAAACGAGATAAAACAACTACAGAAGTATCCGATGAAATCAGAAAAAAAATAGAAGCTGTTCTGCCAAGCTTGACAATTGACTTTGGTCAGGTCATAACCGATATGCTGGGCGATTTGATGGAGTCCGCAAAACCAGTAGAAGTAAAAATATATGGGGACGATTATCAAAAGCTAAGAGAAATTGCCGATTCTGTCGCTTCAAGTATTTCCAACGTAAAAGGAACTACCGACGTATTTAACGGCGTTGTTATTGCTGGTCCAGAAATTTACATTAAACCTAAAATTGATGAATTGCTAAAGTATAATATGACTCCAACTGATTTTCAGTTTCAAATGCAGTCAAAGTTAGAGGGGAATATAGTAGGAAGCGTATTAGATAATAATCAGAGCGTTAAAATCAGAATGATGGAGCAAAATCACGATAAACCAAATCCTGATTTATCTAAAGCGTCAATATTTTTAAAAGATGGGAAAATAAAACCTTTAAATGAATTTGCGAATATAGAAATAAAAAAAGGCGTAGCGGAAACCGAAAGAGAGAACCTAAAATCAATGATCGCCGTAACCGCAAGGTTAGATAACAGAGATTTAGGCAGCGTCCTTAGCGACGTTAAAAAAGAGGTCTCTAAAAACGTTTCGCTGCCAGGCAGCTATCAAATTATTTATGGAGGCGCATATGCGCAACAACAAAAAGCGTTTGACGAACTTTTACTGATATTATTCTCTGCTGTTCTTTTAGTATTTACCGTAATATTATTTTTATTCCGGAATATCAAAATATCTATAGCAATTATATTAATAGCCATTTTAGGAATATCCGGCAGTATTATCGCTTTATATTTGACAGGCACGCCGCTTAACGTTGGCAGCTATACGGGGCTTATTATGATTATTGGCATAATTGGCGAGAACTCAATATTTACATATTTACAATTTAGCGAAGAGAGAAAAAAACTCGATGTAAAAGACGCGGCCGTTATGGCTGTTTCAAGAAGGCTCCGCCCTAATTTAATGACTGCAATCGGCGCGATGGTCGCATTGTTCCCGCTGGCTCTTGGTTTAGGCGCCGGAGCCCAAATGCACCAGCCGTTGGCTATTGC
>WSSedL1CaDRAFT_10001399_pt1 | contig 14054 bp, 12 predicted proteins | sample WetSurSL1Cattail_FD_9464 | JGI IMG/M metagenome (IMG submission 9464)
TTCAAACACATTGAAGACTTTTTGGAAAAGGATATTTACAAAATACCTTTACCGGAAGAATTTGGAGAAGCACCTGTTTATGACCCTAAGCAGCATTTTAATAAAAAATTCAAATCAGGCAAAGGACATTTTCATCGCAACAAAAAGTCGGATGGACAAAAAAAATCCCGGTAAGTTTTATCCTACCGGGATTTTTGTACGATTATTTATGGTTATTTCAGCCCCAATTTCTTTTTCACTAAGGGTGTAATGTCTAACGCAGTAGGAGCAGTATAAACGATACTTTGTGCTCCAAGATCGAAGACATAAGTTAATTTATTTTCAGTAGCCACTACTTTTATTGCATTTCTAACTTTTTCGATAATAGGCTGCATCAATTCTTTCTGTTTGTTCTGAATTTCAGTGACAGCCTGTTGGCGAGTGTTGGTAATACGTGTTTCTATTTCCTGTATTTCTGCCACTTTTGATTGCTGCATTCCATCAGTCATAGTACTTTGTTTATCTTGCAATTCTTTGATTTTAACGCTGTATTCGTCACGCATTTTCATCATCAAATCTTCCCATTGTTTTGAAATGGTATCAACCTGAGCCTTCACTTTTTCTAATTCAGGCATTTGTGATATAATTTCTTCAAAATTTACATGACCGGCTTTAAAATCCTGAGCAAAAATGCTTAAAGGCAAAACACACAATAATGTTAATAATACTTTCTTCAACATGATTTTATTTATTTAAATGATTTTCTTTATTCGAAATAATGAACAAATTTAATAATTTATTTTGAATAACCCAACTTCTGCAACACCAAATCACTGATATCCAGCTTTGGAGATGTAAAAATAATATTCATAGACGAACTTTTATCAAAAACCATACTCAAATCTTTCTCGGTGGCTATTTCCTGAATAGCAGCGTAAACCTCATCTTGTATAGGTTTCATAAGACTCTGACGTTTTTTGAACAGTTCTCCATCTGATCCAAAATATTTTCTTTTAAGTTCTTGCGATTCTTTTTCTTTTGCAACAATTTCTTCCTCACGCTTGGTTTTCATTTCATCAGTCAAAAATACAAGTTCTGTCTGATAATTTTTATACATTTTATCCACTTCCTGCATTTGAACTTCTACTTCAGATTGCCATTTTTTTGATATCTGATTCAATTGTTCGTTAGCAGTTTCGTATGCAGGAATATTCTTCATAATATATTCCATATCTACCATTGCAAATTTTTGAGCTGTGGCTACAAACGTGAAGCCTGCTACTAAAGTCAGAATTAATAATAACTTCTTCATATCTGATTTCATTTAAAGTTTCGAAATTAAGTTTTGTTGGATAGTTATAAACAAAATCTTTGCCAAAAAACCACAAACATACAAACGATTAGCATACAATTACTTATTACAATTCCTGACCCAGAACAAAGTGGAACTGACTTCCGCCTCTGGTACCATCTACAGCCTTATCAAACCCATACGCCCAGTCAATTCCCATCATCCCAAACATCGGAAGAAAGATACGTACTCCAACTCCAGCAGAACGTTTCAATTTAAAAGGATCGTAATTAGATATAGAACTAAAACAGTTTCCAGCTTCAAGGAACGTCAATGCATAAATGGTTGCAGATTGTTCGAGCGACAACGGATAATGAAGTTCAAGGGTAAACTTATTGTACAAATAACCGGCATAAGAACCATTATCTGAATCATAAGCACTTACTGTATAGGGCGTCAAAGAACCGCTTGTATAACCACGCATGGCTATATAATCCGTCCCATAACTGGTGTATGCTGACATCCCATCTCCCCCCATATAAAATGTATCAAATGGAGAACGGGCATATTTAGTGTAGTCTCCAAGGTAAGAGAACATTACTCTTCCCATTAAAACAAAAGCTTTTTCATTAGAAGTTAACGGAGTAAACGTTTTTGCACTAAAAGTCCATTTATGATATTCAATCCATTTATAACGTTCAGCTTCAGTCATTGATGAAGATGTATAATCCTTTCCATTCAGAGAAGAGTACGGAGGAGTAATTTTCAAGCCAAGCGAAAATGCAGAACCACGACGCGAGTAGATCGGATTATCAATAGAATTACGACCAAAAGTCAGATTCAGACTGAAGTTATTAAAATTCCCCTCAGTCATTGGGAACAGTCCTTTGTACCAGTTATTCAACATAAAACGTTGATAAGATAGTTCACCATAGAAGGTAAAAAAGTCATCTGGCCAACTCAAGCGTTTACCATAACCAAGAGTTGCTCCGATTGTTCTCAGATATTTATCAGGGTCTATTTCACTATCATAATACGAAGAAGATGAACTTCCGTAACTACTATAAGAACTATAATATGAAGAATAATAACTACTCAAATTGCTTAAATATCTGTCGCTGATATAAGATTGAGCTGAATAATATACCGAAAACGATAAAGAATTGGGACGTTTTCCTCCTAACCAGGGTTCAACAAACGAAAGACTTACAGAGGAATATGACTGGCCATTGGTTTTTGCATTAAGAGATAATGTTTGTCCTTCACCTTGCGGTACAATACGATAAGTATCGGGTTTAAATAAATTTTGAATGGCAAAATTGCTAAATTTCAGTCCGACACTACCCACAATACCAGTTGATCCCCAACCAGCTGAAAACTCGACCTGATCACTTCCTTTTGTCTCAAGATTATAAGTGATATCAACGGTTCCATTTTCAGGATCAGGTTGAATATCAGGATGAAGTTTTTCAGGATCAAAATGTCCCATCTGTGCTAATTCACGTAACGAACGCATAATATCAGACTGACTATAAAGTTGGCCAGGCTTGGTTCTTAATTCGCGACGAACCACGTGTTCATAGACCCGTGTATTCCCTTTGATATTTATCTCGTTAATAGTTGCCTGCTTTCCTTCAAAAACCCGCATTTCAAAATCAATAGAGTCATTCTGAATCAATACTTCAACAGGATCAATTCTCGAAAACAAATATCCTCTATCCTGATACAATTTACTTACAGCATCTGTTTCATCAGTTTGTAAACGATCCATCAGGTGTTTGTGATTATACACATCTCCTTTTTTTATTCCCAATAAATTATTTAATGTTTCGTAGGGATACACGGTATTGCCTATCCATTTGATATTACGGAAATAGTATTTTTTTCCCTCGTCAACAGTAATGTAAACATTAACGCTTTTTTCGTCAAAAGGAGCCACACTATCATTTACAATATAAGCATCCCGATAACCTATTTCATTATATTTATCAATCAGTGCAATTTTATCCTTTTCGTATTCTTCACGGACAAATTTCTTTGTTCGGAAGAAGTTTCTCCAGTTATTATCATTGGTCTTTTTCATAGCCTTGTTTATTTGATTAAAAGTCAAGGCTTTATTTCCAACAACTGTAATAGAATGGACTTTCGTTTTGAGTTTTTTGTCTACTTCAACATCGACAATAACATGTCCGGGCTTATTAGGATCATCTTTTTGATACACATTTACGACAACATTCAAATACCCTTTTTCTTCCATGTATTTTTCAACTACTTTTTTGGCTCTATCGGAAATGTTTGGAGTTATTTGATTTCCTCTTATCAAACCAACTTTTTGTTCGAGATCATCAACTTCCGATTTTTTTAATCCTGTAAAATTGACTTCGGAAACTCTTGGTCGTTCCTTGAGTACAATTTTAAGCCAGATTTTATCATCCTTAATTTTAGTAGCAAAAATCTTCACATCAGAGAAGAGTCCTAATTTCCAGAACCTTTTGACTGCACTTGTGATAGCATTTCCGGGAACAATTATGATATCTCCAACAGCTAACCCGGAAAAGCCTAAGAGTGTAAAATCCTCATAATTACTTGCTCCGGTAACTGTTATTCCAGCAATTTCATACTTGGTTGGGGTAGTGGAATATTCTATCTCTGGTATTTCTGTAGAATCATTTGAATTTGCATTTTGAGCAGAAATCAGTTGAAAGCAGAAGATTACAAACGAAAGTAATAAAAAGTATTTACGCATATAATTCGGATAACGAATGGTCATAATTATTTGCCAAAACGGCGTTCACGTTGCTGAAATTCATAAATTGCTTCAAAAAAAGCGTCTTTTCTAAAATCTGGCCAATGAGTAGTTGTAAAATACAACTCTGAATATGCAATTTGCCATAAAAGAAAATTACTCACTCTTTGTTCTCCACTTGTACGAATGAGTAAATCAGGATCAGGAATCTCATTGGTAGTTAAATATGTGGAAAAGATATTGTCATCAATTTTATTTTCATCTAATATCCCGAGTTTTACATCAGAAACTATTTTTTTTACTGCATTTTTGATTTCCCAACGAGAAGAATAACTCAAAGCCAAAACCAATTTTAATCCTGTATTAGGAGAAGTTTCTTTAATGCATTTTTTTAATTTATCTGAACTTTTTCCTGGTAAACGTTCAATATCGCCTATAGATAAAAGGCTAATATTATTTTTATCCAGAGTTGGTGTTTCTTTTTCAATGGTATCAATCAGTAATTCCATTAAAGCATCAACTTCTGATTGTGGTCGTCCCCAGTTTTCAGTGGAAAAAGTATATAAAGTAAGGTATTTGACTCCGATTTCAGCAGCAGCTTCCGTCACCTCTCGAACAGATTCAACGCCACTTTGATGCCCGAAAATACGATCCAATCCCCGTTTTTTTGCCCAACGTCCATTACCATCCATAATAATGGCTACATGTACGGGAACTTTAGACAAATCAATTTTTTCTTTGAAAGGAGACATATATGTTTTTTAATTCCAAAATTATCTATACACGTTATAGCATTTACACTTTTTCGCCCAGACATCATATGTAAGTCCTATGGTAAGTGTAGATAACAAATCGTTGTTCAACAAATTAGAGCCATTCAAATCGGCCGGGTTATTATACATGCTTATGCCTTCCATCTGATCAGTCAACAATAATTTATGTGTCCACTGGATATTCAGCTTCAGCCGTTCAAGTAATTTCCATTTGAATCCTACTCCAAAAATGTAGCTGTACTTGAATGCTTGATCTCCTTCGTACTTATAATTCATCATCCCCATTCCTAACATTATATAAGTAGAATATCGGCGGCTATCCGGTTTAAATCCCTTATAATCAAAATCGAAAAAATTAAACGCTCCGCACACATCAATACTATTTAGCATATTACTAAAAACCTTGTCAGTAACCGTTGTGTTGTTTAATTCTACTTGAGCTAAAAATCTTTCGTTAAAGTTATACCGAAAGATCATCCCATAATCAGGTTGAAGATTGTTAAAAATCAAACTATTGGCATCTCCCAAATAATAAGAAACACCCGAATGAAGACCTACCTCAGCCCGATACTCCGACTGTGCTTTCACAGACTCCGCACAAAAGAAAAAAGAAAAAACTGCTACAATTCCAATAGATTTTAATTTCATTTCTGTATTTGCATTTAATCAAAATTGACTATTGCCCTCTTAGTATACGAGTGCGTAGCCATGAATTATTAAAGGTAATCAGATATTGAACGCAATTTCCTCGATTTAATTTTGTTGAGACATTAAACCTTCAACAAAAGTAATGATTATCTTTTAATGTTTGTGACCTGACACGTTTGAGGGAGATTAATTTAACATAAAATTGCAAATATAGTGACATTGTTGCATTTGAATGGTTTGGTAGTAAAAAATGCTAAACATCAGCCCATTTTCCGAAGTATTTCCAATGCTTGGTTTTCCTTCAATGTCATTTGTTTCCGTAATTCAGGCGTTTTGTCATCCTGACCGCACAGATGCAATATCCCATGTATGAGGATTCGGAGTAATTCATCTGTGAAATCCACTTTCAGTTCATCGGAATTGGACTTTACAGTGTCTAAACTAATGAAAATATCACCCGAGATCTGATGACCTACTGTATAATCAAAAGTAATGATATCGGTATAATAGTCGTGTTGAAGATATTGACGATTAATTTCGAGTATTTTTTCATCATCGCAAAATATATAAGCAATGTCACCGAGCTTCATATCGTAATTCACGGTAATTTGTTTGATCCAGTTGTTGATTTTTTTTTTCTCAAAAACAGGAAGTTTCACATTTTCAGCAAGATATTGTATCATTTATCAATAGTTCTTTATTCAACATTACGGATATTTGTATTAATCTAAACACATTTCCCGCTTTTTCCATATCACAAATAAGATTTTTCCGTCCGTACATCTCCGGTCTGAACACATTAGATGTCTGATTTTGCAACCTGATATAATTTTCCATACAAAGATAAGCTCCTGACACAATAAGGATCAAAAAATGAAAAAATTTATTTGTATTCTTATCAGGGAAACTGTTATTCCTTACTGTTTTAATTAATTCTTTCAGTTTAAACTCAAACTCATTTTTCAAAACAGAAATATCCTGAGATTGATTGGCCACGGTTTTTATCTGATCAGTTACATCTTTATACACATCAAAAATATCGTTCACTATCTGCCCTATTGCTCCAAGTTGAAATATCATCTCCTTTTCATCTTCCTTTAGTTCGTTTCGAAATGCCAAACGATACATCAACATGGTAGCTCCTCCTTTTTCGGAGGTAATATTTTCCAGTTCCTGTAAAGACAAATTTTCAGATTTCTGACGACGGCTTTCTATCTGGGACGACAAAATTCGTTTTATCATTACTCCCAATTCGTTCTGATCAGGGATATTCTTTTCGAGAAGCGAAAACAAAAAAAGAATAATTCTCAGTTCAGACAATTCATCTTTTATGATCTGCTTCGATTCGACAAATTGTGTAATTTCATTATCACTCAGTTTATTTTCATCAAAAAGATCGTCGAATAATCCGGTCAAACCACCCATGCAGGTAAGTGCCAGACGTTCTTCAATAGACATTTTTCTGCCTCTTAAAACACAATATACCTCGCCTAAGCGCGCGGGAACAGCTACTGAGTACAAACTACACTTTTTCAACAATTTATCTTTCCGTTCTAATTGAATATCAACCATTAATTTTTCAATGTCAGAATATAAATGTCTGGCATAAAATCTTTTTTGCTTTTTTATATTTCCGTAAAAAAACAAGAATATTCCTAATGACTTGAAAAATTGAAATACATTGCTCATCATTTCTGTAATTGTGATACAAAGTTATAGTTTTCACCGGAAATTTCATTTTCTAAGAGATTAAGCCAATAAAATTCATTCACAAAAAAGCAGTTGTCTGATAATGATTAAAGAAATTTGCCTAATTTTGGACATATTCTCACTTGGAACCATGCTGATAAAACTTTACGAGCAAAACACCAATCCTCAACAGATCAGACAAATTGTTGAAGTATTGAAAACCGGAGGAATTATTATCTTTCCTACGGATTCGGTATATGCTTTCGGTTGTGATATTTTTAATGCCAAAGGAGTGGAACAAATTGCCCGAATCAAAAATAAAGATTTAAAGAAGCAGAATTTATCATTTGTTTGTGAATCATTAAGTCAGGTCAGCGAATATGCAAAAATGGACGATGAGGCTTTCAAATTAATGAAAAAGAACCTGCCGGGACCTTTCACCTTTATACTGAACGGAAATAGCCGTTTACCTAAACTCTTCAAAAACCGGAAAACCGTCGGGATCAGAATGCCTGCCAACAACATAACCCTCTCCATAGTAAAAGAGCTGGGTCAACCTATGATGACCAGCTCTATTTTTACCGATGAAGATACGCTTGAATATGTCACCGATCCTGAATTAATTGAAGAAAAGTATGGATCCTTGGTCGATTTGGTCATCGACGGCGGTTACGGTGGATTTGAGCCTTCCACCATTATAGATTTTACCGGCGACGAACCCGAAATTATCCGTGAAGGAGCCGGAATACTACAATTTTAGTTTTGTTTCCGCTCAATTTCTTTCAGATTATCCAACTTCTTTTTAGCAAGGAATCCGTAAATATCTTCCAAATGTTCAGTTACTTTTCCACCGCCAAATTCGTAAACTTTGGTTACCAGACCATCTAAAAAATCACGATCGTGCGACACAACAATCAAAGTACCATCAAAATCGACCAAAGCCTGTTTCAGAATATCCTTTGTTCTCATATCTAAATGATTGGTTGGCTCATCTAAAATCAGTAAATTAACCGGCTCTAAAAGCAACTTCAGCAACGCTAACCGGGTTCGTTCACCTCCCGAAAGCACTTTTACTTTTTTAAATGATTCCTCCCCACCAAACATAAAAGCTCCGAGTAAATCTTTTATTTTTGTACGAACATCCCCCACGGCAATATCATCAATTGTTTGATATACAGTTAAATTCCCATCCAACATCGAGGCCTGATTTTGCGCAAAATATCCCACTTTCACATTATGTCCGAGCTGCAACTTACCATGATGGTCAATTTCTCTCATCATGCATTTTACAAGTGTCGATTTCCCTTCTCCGTTTTTTCCAACGAAAGCAATTTTCTCCCCTCTTTCGATCATAAAATTTGCACCAGAGAATATTTTTTTATCATCATAAGCCTTTCCTACATTCTCGGCAGTCACAGGATAGCTTCCCGATCGGGGCGATGGTGGAAATTTTAAGCGTAAACGAGAAGTGTCTTCTTCGTCCACTTCAATCAACTCCAGTTTTTCGAGCATTTTTACACGCGATTGCACCTGAAGTGTTTTTGAATACGTTCCTTTGAAGCGCTCAATAAACTCCTGCGTTTCGGCAATCATTTTTTGCTGCTCATCATATTGTTTTTGCTGTTGCTCGCGGCGTTCTTTCCTTAATTCGAGATAATGAGAGTACTTGGCTTTATAATCGTAGATCCGCCCCATGGTCACTTCTATGGTTCGGGTAGTAATATTATCCACAAAAGCTCTATCGTGCGAAATAACAACTACTGCTTTGGCAGTATTAATCAAAAAATCTTCGAGCCATTGGATTGATTCAATATCAAGATGATTCGTCGGTTCATCGAGTAAAATTACATCCGGACGACGCAGAAGAATTTTTGCCAGTTCAATCCTCATACGCCAGCCACCGCTGAACTCAGAAGTTTTCCGCTGAAAGTCGTCACGGGAAAAGCCCAACCCTAATAAAGTTTTTTCAATATCGGCGTCAAAATTTATTTCCTCAATACTGTAAAACTGTTCGCTCAAAGCCGAAACTTTCTCTATCAATTCCATATAGCTTTCCGACTCATAGTCAGTTCTGACAGCAAGTTCACCATTCATCGCCTCAATTTGTTGTTCCATTTCCGATAGTTCGGAAAATGCTTTGGCCGTTTCTTCGAAAACGGAACACGAATCTTCTGTCAGTAAATGTTGAGGAAGATATGCCACGACAGTATCTTTTGGATAAGAAACCGAGCCACGATTGGGTTCACGCACTCCTGCAAGAATTTTTAAAAGAGTAGATTTTCCAGCGCCATTTTTACCCATAAGCGCAATACGATCTTTTTCGTTTATTACAAACGAAATGTCTTTAAAGAGGGTTTTACCGTTAAATTCTACGGTAAGGCCATCAGCTGTTAGCATGTATAATAAATTGAATTAGCCTGAAATTGTTTCAGAAATGTTTGTTTAAGAACTATTTTAAAAGAACTTTAGCTCTGCGATCACCTGATTTTAATACATAAATCTGGTTAGTTGGCAAATTAGCTATTGTTACTATATTATCACCCGGAGTAACTATTTTGTAAAGTTGTCCGAGTACGTTATACACGTAAATTAAATCTGTAGTATCGGGAGTAATAACCATTAGGCTTCCATCNGTCTGAGGTATCACACGCAACACTTTATCATTTGTATCCAAAAGAGTTTTAACATAAATAACATTGGAATTGTCGGTAATATTTTCATATTTTAAAGTGCTATCAGAATACAAAGTCCGGTCACTTGCCTTCACAAAATAATAATGATCTCTGTTGGAAATAAGATTCGGGACAACAAGACTTGTATCTTCCACCCATTCATCTGTATAAATAAATTCAATTTTTGTATTAAATGATGCTGTCACATCATCTATAGATATTTGTCCTGAAGTTCTATTAAATCTCAGCCTGAATCTTTCATAAATATTATCATCAAAAGTATATGATTGGGTTCCATTTAATGTGGTTGAAACAACAATACTATCAATGCTTTGCCAGTTAGCCGAATCCCAGCCTTCAACAATTAACGACCCAGTCCCTGCCACCGATTTGGAAAAGAATGATAATCCATTCGGATTTTGTACATATTTCTGGGTTTCGATATATTCTCCTGTTTTTTGTAACAGTATTGATGGTGCCGAAGTTCCCGAATATACAGAGGATGTGTTAGTCTTAGTGGCATTGATTGTCCAATCAGTAGGCGCAGTTAGACCATCATCAAAAGCTTCAACAAATTCCGAATTTCCATCAGAAACGCTATAAACAGTTACATAATATCCGGTAGCATCATAAACTGCTCCCCAGTTTGCAGTAAAATTGGCCAAAGTCACATCGGTGGCATCTGTGGCAACAGGTGGTACAACGTAAACAGGTCGCGTCGACTGACCTTTAATTGCAATTTGAACAGACTCTGCACCACTAGAACTTAAATCAATCGTATCGTTATGAATAGCTGAAAAAGAGGGTTCAACAGGGTTATATCTAATCAGCACATTCGTTTCCGACACAGCAGAATCTACAGGAGAAAGTGTCAGCGATTTCCCCCATGATGATTCAGGATCGGTATCTTTTTTAACTTCAAAATTAGTATTATCAGTAAATGACACGACTATATTTTCTGACAGGTTTTTTCCACTTACAACTACAGTTTGATAATCGGATGGAGTTCCTTGTACAGTACTAAACTGAGAAAAATCTGAAGTAGCTGTTATAACAGGAAGATCTCCACCTCCCATGAATTTAAAAGAAATAGTTCCCGAGTTTTCTGTAATTGATGTCAATGGTTTATTTAGTACCGTTCCCGAAGTTAATGTTGGGTCATAACTTGTAACGCTTTTAATTCCGGGAAATGGATCACCAGAACAGCTTGCGTCCGTAGCAATTCCATCAGCTTCAATAATATCAACCCCCATTGCTGTTGAGGTATTATTTACTGTATTATACGACCATGTTGACGAATTGTAATTTACCCTTGTCACCAACATTCCATGTCCAGGTAAATAGGTGTCCCAACCTGTTTTTTGCCTATTTTCCAACAATATAAATTCGCTTGGACTTGGACTTTGCCCATTCAGATTATGACTTCCGGTCTGCGAGATCAAATAAGCCTTATTACTTTGAGAAATGGAATAAAGTGTCACATTTTGCGCCGTTTTCAGTTCAACGGGGGTTAACCAACCGAGGAAAAACCTTTCATAAGCAGAATAAGTAGGAGGTGTTCTTCCATTATTATTGTACGGACCATAGTCCATTATATCCCAAGAATATAAAGTATGATGAGTGGCAGAATTGGTTGCATACAAATCGGGTAACCCAAGAACATGACCAAATTCATGGCAAAAGGTTCCTATTCCACACATATTCGTTCCAGAAGTACCTCTTAATTCCGAAGTACATGCATAGTCAAAAATAATTTTCCCATCAAATTTGGTAGAATAATTAGCCAGAGTCCATCTATGAGGCCAGATTGTATTTGCAGCAGCCCCTTCCGCTTCATTATATCCAGCATAATAAATAAAAATATTATCTACCATGCCATCATTATCAGTATCGTACTGGGTAAAGTCCACCCCATTTTGATCAGCTAAAGAACAAGCATCGATGACCATTTGTCTTGGATAGGCATCATCACCGGAACTATTGTTTGCTCCATAATAAGCAAGTGTACTTGGTAAGGTATAAGGACCTACCACATCAAACTGAGGAGAAAATGCATTATTTGATGCATCTTCAAAATAATCTTTTGCAGAACCAGTTCCACCATTGGTACTGTATCCATCTTCGTTCAACAAATTTGTAAAAGCTGTCTGGGGCGTTGAAACTGAAAAACTTTTGTCGGAAAAATTCACCAAAATAACCAATGTTTTAGGAGAACCTGAAAGTGGATAGGTTTTCTTAATAACATCTTCATTATTAGTAGCTACCTTTTTAACCGTTTGAGCTTGGGCTATTGTAGAAAATTCACTTGTTTTCTGTAATGAACTTATTAGCTGTATATCGCTTACCGATCTTGATCTGGGGTTATTTGCATTAATTTTTGTAGGTTCAATCTGTCCCGTGGCACTCATTCGGGCATATTTATAAAATTTATCCGACGATTGAGCAATAAGAATTCCATCATCGGTTGTTATATAATGGAAAAATTCATCTCCATGTAAGCATACTCTCAAAGTATCACCATTGGGTTGATGCACTATAAAAGATTCAGATATGGCTTTTACCGCATACATTTCGCCAGGAAATAAAAGAAATAAAACCCCTAAATAAAAAACAAAGAATATTCTGTTCATAATGAAAAATATGATCGTAAACTTACATAATAAATGTAATTCGGGAAAAAAAGTTTGGTATATATTTGTTTTTTATCGGCAAAAGACAATATTTAAACGATGAATTATTTCTTAAATATAAAATAAACGGCCAAAACCAATAGTACAAATCCCACAAAATGATTCCAGCGAAAAGTTTCATTTTTGAAAGCAATTATTGAGAAGACGGTAAACACAACCAAAGTAACCACTTCTTGTATAACTTTCAGTTGTAACAATGTAAAAGGGCCTCCATTCCCTTTAAAACCAATTCTGTTAGCCGGCACTTGAAAAAAATACTCAAACAAAGCAATTCCCCAGCTAATAAAAATAATCAGAACTAAAGGCAATGATTCAAACCATTTATACTCTCTGAATTTAAGATGTCCGTACCACGCTAACGTCATAAAAACGTTAGAGATTACCAATAAAGTGATTGTTACAAATATTTTCATATCCTTATCAACCGGTTAATTAACGCTTTGATACAAAATATTTTTCTATAGTTTCCAAAAAAAATTGTCCGATATCCGGATTCCTATCAATATTTAGTTTCAAAGTACAAAAATACAATAAACATAAGAACTGAAAGAATTTAAAACCGGTTCGCAGTTTAAAACCGTATTTAATTGGCAGATTTTGTGACTTTTGATCTGCTAATTAATTTTTTTCAATTATTTTTCATCTCAAATATTTGCAATTTTGCAAAAACACAGTATCTTTGCACCGCTAAAAACGAAAGGAATAGAGTTGCCTTTTTAAGAAATAAAATTGCGAAAATAGCTCAGTTGGTAGAGCATAACCTTGCCAAGGTTAGGGTCGCGGGTTCGAGTCCCGTTTTTCGCTCAGGTTTTAATAATGCAAAGCGAAACAGCTTGTTTCGCTTTTTTTCTCTCAAAGAATATTGTGCTCATATCGCCCAAATGGTGAAATTGGTAGACACGCTAGTTTCAGGGACTAGTGGCCGCAAGGCTGTGCAGGTTCGAGTCCTGTTTTGGGCACAATACGCGCAGATGGTGAAATTGGTATACACGCTACTTTGAGGGGGTAGTGCCGGTTACGGCGTGTGAGTTCGAGTCTCATTCTGCGCACAAAAGAAGTTTCTTCATAAATGAAGAAACTTCTTTTTTATAAACAAACACTCCTTTTTGCTATTGTTTTTCCGCACATTTTTAACAATACTGAGTAATTCTCATTCTTCTCATAAAAACATAATACATTAATAATAAGACAATTAATTGTTTTTATTGCTTAAAATAGTTTAAAAAGATATTTTGTAGAAATATTTATTCATAAATCTGATTTTTATTGAAAAAAAAGTATTTCCTTTGCACGGTTTTTTTTGAGCTAAAATTCAGAATAAAATGAACAATTTGTCATTATTTTTAGCAGTTCTCTTAACAGGTGTTATTCTAGTTATCGCAGGATTAGGATTGGCTATTCTTCTCTCCCCAAAATCTTTCAATCTTCAAAAAGGTGAACCGTATGAATGTGGTATTCCCACTCATGGAACTTCGTGGATGCAATTTAAAGCAGGGTATTATCTCTATGCTATTTTGTATCTTATGTTCGATGTAGAAACAATGTTTCTGTTTCCTTGGGCAACTA
>WSSedL1CaDRAFT_10001400_pt1 | contig 14049 bp, 15 predicted proteins | sample WetSurSL1Cattail_FD_9464 | JGI IMG/M metagenome (IMG submission 9464)
AAAGCCTAAACATGCTATAATGAGAACATGAAAGATTCCAAAAGTATAATTTCTCATCTCGTACAACAACCTTCTATGAAGAAATATGAGCAGATGCGCTGTTACAACAGATTGCTCAGTTTATTACCCAAAAGCTTCACAAGTATGATACGCTTTGTGTACACCAAAAACGATACGCTCTTTTTTGTACTCAATCACCCTTGCGCCAAAATGGAATTTAATTATAAACGTAATTTGATAAAGAGTCTATTAAAAGAGGTTCACGCTCATTTTCCCGAGTGCGGCTGTTTACATGTAAAAGAGGTTCAATCCTTTGTAACCAACCAAAAAAGTGAAGAAGAGGCGTTAATTGTCTCCGCCAATTCGGATATATTTTACCCAGAACAAGCGACTGGAGAATTTGAGACAACGTGTGAAGATGAAAAATTGCGTTCTCTTTTTGAAGCGATTAAAGAGACCATTGCCAAAAACAGAACATGCTAGCCCAAAAACTTAAAAACGCGCCACACAATGCAGGCATCTACCAGTATTTTAATGCGCAGGGAATGCTTTTGTATGTCGGCAAAGCCAAGAGCATCAAAAACCGTGTGAAGAGCTATTTTCGCTTTTCCAATGAGCTGTGCGCCGCGCCCAATCTTTCACCTCGCATCGCGAAGATGATCAGTGAAGTTGAAAATGTCGAATACATTGTCGTGCAAAGTGAACACGATGCGCTGATTTTAGAAAACTCACTGATTAAACAGCTTAAACCCAAGTACAATATTTTATTGCGCGATGATAAAACCTACCCGTACATTGCGATCAATCTCGCAGAACCATTCCCTCGTTTTGAGATCACTCGCAAAATTGTCAATGATAAGCATATTAAATATTTTGGTCCTCTTTCGGGCTCAGCCAAAGCACTCTTAGAAGCGCTCTATTTAGCCTTTCCACTTGTGCAAAAACGAGGCTGTTTGAAAGGCAAAAAAGCCTGTCTTTTTTACCAGATTAACCGCTGTTTAGCACCTTGCGAGCAAAAGATCGATACCGAAACGTATGGCAAAATTGTCCATGAAGCGCTTGAATCGTTAAACGATCAAAAAAAGCTTGTAAACCTTTTACATGTAAAGATGGAAGAGGCGTCGATGAAGCTCAATTTTGAAGAAGCCGCCAAACTTCGTGACATCATCAATTCCATTAAGGATGCTTTACATGTAACGCATGTGGAGCTTTCAAAACTCGAAGATTACGATGTCTTTGCCGTTGAGATTATGGAAAAAACAGCGGTCATTATGCGTCTGTTTATTCGTGGTGGCAAAATCGTCTCCACCTCGCACACGCTTATGCACAATGCGTATGGCTTTGAAAAAGAGGAGCTGTATCAGCGAGCGCTTTTTGAGTTTTATAACCCGATGAATCAAACCTTTGCCAAGCAGATTCTCATCGCAGAATCTTTTGCTGAACAAGAGTCCATCGGTCAATTTTTAAGTGAAAAATTTGGACAAAAGATCACGATTAGCGTCCCACAACGCGGTGAAAAACTGTACCTTACCTCTATGGCACAAGAGAACGCCAAAACTATTTTAATCCAGCACAGTACGAAAAACAACAACTCTTTGAGCGAGCAAATGCAAACTTTGTTTGATTTTACCTCCCTTCCCAAACGCATTGAGATTTTTGACAACTCACACCTTGGCGGTAAATCGCCCGTAGGTGGCATGGTCGTTTGGGATGAAGGATTTGATAAGTCCAGTTACCGTCGTTACGAGCTTCACCACGCAGATGAGTATGCGCAAATGCGAGAAATGTTAGAGCGGCGTATTAATGATTTTTCCAAAGAATCAGCTCCTGATCTTTGGGTGCTCGATGGGGGTGAAACCATCCTCAAACTCGCCAAAAGTCTGCTCGCTCAAAAAAGGGTTCAGGTCGATCTGCTCGCTATCGCCAAAGAGAAACGCGATGCGAAAGCGAACCGCTCTAAAGGAGCTGCACACGATCTTCTGTACAATCAAAACCAAGCTTTTGAACTTCCTACGAGCGATAAACGCTTGCAGTTTATACAAAGACTTAGGGATGAAGCGCATCGCTTTGCGATCACATATCATCAGAAGAAAAAACGAGGACGCGATATGAGTTTGGAACTTCTAAAAATCGAAGGTGTTGGTGCTGCAACGATTAAAAAATTGCTCCTTTATTTTGGAACCTTTGAAGCTATTTATGCGGCAACGCTTGAAGAGCTAGAGGTCACCGTCGGTAAAAAGCTAGGTGCAATTCTCTTTCAAAGCTTAAATGAGTAGGTTAGTTTTAAGTATAAGTGAGTTAAAATTGACTTTTTAACGTTCATTAAAGGATCGTGATTTGATACTTTACGATAAAAGTGGCCTATTTTTGGGGATGGGGAACCAAGAGTTGTACCTTTTGGGGTACGAAGACATGGAAGAGTTTCGTAATTATCATAGCGATATTGCTGATCTCTTTGTAAATAAACCTGGCTTCATTTTCAAATTTAAAAACTTCTGCTGGATTGATTATGCTCAGCACAGCGGCACACCTAATAAACGCGTTCTGATCCGTACCAAAAATGGGAAAGAGATCGAATCTTCCTTGTTAATTAATGAAGTCTATCTTCAAAAAGAGATCAATGGCACATCGCTTTTTTACAGCGTAGAACTCAGCAATGCCCCTTCATTTAAACGTGATCTACCTATTTCATCAACGCTTCCATCGCAAAACTTTGAACCAAGTGCATTTGAAGAAGATGCTCCAACACTTCCTTCTTACGAAACCTCTTTTGCCGAAGATATCCCTTCGACATTTTTATCGGACACGCCTACTGAGACCTCTAGTCCAACACGTGCTTCATCGTTTGAAGAAGAGTATTCACTCCCACTACCAACGCCGATGATATCACTTCCTGAAGAAGAAAAAACTCAGGACTTTACACTCAACACATCTGCCCCACTTTTAGAAGATACATTTGACTTTAAACTCAAATTTGACCATACCATTTTAGAAGAACCGAAGACAGAGCCTGAACCTGTGGCAGAAGAGACGCCAGATGCGTACAACTCTATTGATCAAATTACGATTCACGATCTTGATTTTGTAGCACCCGTTGAGGCGTATCCAGATGATAAAATCGAAGATCTTTTGGAAGATACAACCTTACATGTAAACGTGTTAAAAGCAGAACCAACCCTTCTTGATGAGACATTTGATCTTTGTGAATGTGCCGAAGCATTAGGACTTGATATTAGTACCTTAGCTCAAATCATTGAAGAGTATGTGAATGCACTCAATACCAGTATGCCGCTGCTTGAAAAAGCCATTAATGACAATAATCGCACTAGCGCCAAAGAAGAGATTGCTACGCTTCGAAGCATTGCCCTTCATTTGCATATTGAATCGCTCTTTCACCATTTTGAGCACCTTGAATCCAGCTTGGCATTTGATACCAAAGAGGAGATTCTTCACACCTTAGAAGCACTTAAAAAAGCCGTTGAAGCGTTCAAGGAGAGTGTTCTATGAAACCTTTTTTACTTCTATTTTTACTGCTACTGACACCTCTGTTTGCTGATCATTTTCGTGATGCAACCTTAGCGTATAAAGCAGGCAATTATGCCCAAGCCAAAGAGCTGTTTGAACTCTCTATTAAAAAAGAAAATGCTATCCAAGGCTATTTTTACCTTGGCAAAATGTATCTGTACGGTGAAGGCATGGAAGCCAATGCTTCGCTTGCGATTCCGTACTTAGAACAAGCGGTGATGAAAGGCAATATCAAGGCAAAATGTTACCTTGCCGAAGCCTATCTTAAAAATAAAGTGAAGCATGATGATGCTGTTTTACTCCTCAATCAAGGAGCCAAAGAGAGCGTTACATGTAAAGAGATTGCTTCTACGTATAACATACTCATAAACAGTTGATATAAAGGACACCGACCATGAAATTAACGACGCAACATACGCTACGACTGATTAGCCAATACCCTTTGATTATTCTTTTCATCTTTTCGAGTTATTTTCTTTTTTTATCCTACAGTCAATTTGACACAACACTCACACTGAAAAACAAGATCGAGAGCACCAAGGTTTTAAGCTCACTTTCCATTGAACTTGCCAAAGAGAGGGGGCTCAGTGCTTCGTACCTTTCCAGTCAAGGAAGTATCGCCAAAGAGGCACTTCAAGAACAACGTGCCAATGGCAATCGCGTGATTAAAGAGTTCCATGATTTTTACCAAATCCATGAAATCACTCCTAATATTAAAAATACGATCCTCTATATTAATAAAATTAGTGAGATGCGACAAGCGGTTGATACATTCAATGTTGATTTTAATAAAATGTTCTTTGAATACTACAGTCAAATCAACACGCTACTGCTTAAAGAGCTTGAAACAATCGGTACCATTAACACCAATTCCAATATCTCCAACCTCACCTATTCTCTCGTTTCAGCATATAAAAACATTGAATACTTAGGACAAGAGCGTGGATTTGTCTCTAAAATTTTGAGCCAATATGTTCCATTCAGCCCTCAAGATCTTGAAACGTGGATTAAAATCTTCAGTGTTTCCAATATTTTTGATCATACCACCATCAATGATATTACCACACGATCTCAGATCGAGAATCTCTACAAACTTCCGGATAATATCAAACTTGAAGAGGAGATCACCCAAGTGAAAGCGGAGCTTATCTCTGCGGCACAAACGGGTGAGTATCTGATTGATCCGACCCTTTGGTTTGGGCTTTTAACGAAAAAAATTGACATCCTCGATAAATCAGCACAGATCATCAAAGCCTCTTTAAATGCAGAAGAGCAAAATTACGATAACCAAAACATTGGACAACTTATTGGTGCTGGTCTTACGTGGATTATCTCCATCGTGCTAATGTTCTTAGGCTTTGGACTCTCTGGACAATTTAGAAAGAACGTTCAAGGACTTGAAAACATCTTTACACGGGTTGAAGAGCTCGCTGATACCAAACAAAAGGTCGATTTTAACACAGCAGAAGGTATGAACGTCGCGTACGGCATTATCGATAAGGCGATTGAAAACATTGCTAAAGAGAAACAAAACGCCGAAGAGGCCAGTGCTGCAAAAAGTATCTTCTTAGCCAATATGAGCCATGAAATCCGAACACCACTTAATGGTATTATTGGATTTACCGAACTGCTTAGAAACTCCGATTTGGATGAGGAGAAACGCGAATTTGTAGATGTTATTGAAAAAAGCTCTGAAAACCTTTTAGCGATTATCAATAATATTTTGGATCTTTCCAAAGTAGAAAGTAATAAAATCGAGATTGATGAGATTCTCTTCTCGCCTATTGATGAGTTTGAAAATGCGGTTGAAGTGTACGGACCCAAAGCGGCTGAGAAAAATATTCAGCTCTCTTTGTACATTGACCCAAGCCTGCACAATTACCTCAAAGGTGACGCGGTTAAGATCAAAGAGGTTTTGATTAACCTGATGAGTAACGCGGTTAAATTTACCCCCAATAACGGTCAAATCACCGTTGAAATTAAACGCTTAAGCAATGCTCCTTTGGATAAAGCCCGTGTGCTCTTTAGCGTTCAAGACTCTGGTATTGGTATTCACCAAGATAAAATCGAAGGTATTTTTGATGCCTTTAACCAAGCAGATTCAACCATTACACGTAAATTTGGAGGAACAGGACTTGGTCTTACGATCTCTTCAAAATACATTNCACTTATGGGGAGCCGCTTGGAAGTGGAGAGTGAAGAAGGCAAAGGCAGTCGCTTCTTCTTTGCATTGGATCTTGTTGAATCAACCGCAAGTGGTACGGATTATAAAGACCACTTTAGCGACTTTAACTGTGCACTGTATGCACCACTTAACAGTGCAAAAGCCCATACAGAATTCATGTATGACTACTTTACCTATTTTGGGGCACACGCCAAATACTATACCGATTTTCCAGCGCTTAAAAATCTGATCTTTAAAGCAGGCAGCAACATTATTGTAGCCGATTACAACAACCTGACCAAAGAGGAGCTTGAAGAGTATAAAAAGATTAAATTACCGATTATTTTAATCTTCAAATCTTCACAACAATCCAAATACAACGAATATAATACCAAATACATCACTCCAATTTACGAGCCAATCAATGTCTCAAAACTCGTTAAAGCTTTAGAGTCAAAACGTGAATTTTTACCGGCGAAAGAAGATCGCGTTGAGCCACAGCCGGTTCAAAAAGCAACCTTTGGTAAAAAATTCAAAGCCAATGTATTGGTCGCTGAAGACAATGAGATTAACCAGAAATTGATTCGTAGAACGTTGGAAGATTTAGGTCTGAACATTACGATTGTCCCTAATGGACTTCAAGCTTTAGAGCGCAGACGCAATGAAAATTTCGATATGATCTTTATGGATATTGCAATGCCTGTAATGGATGGTATTGAATCGACGCATAAGATTTTAGAGTACGAAGAGAAAAATCACCTTGATCATACACCTATTGTCGCCATTACCGCCAATGCACTTAAGGGAGATCGTGAACGCTTTATGAAAGAGGGATTGGATGAGTACATCACCAAACCGATTAAAAAAGAGAGTATCATCAGTATTCTCAACCTCTTTATTCAAGATAAGATCGATTATTCAGCGCAAGAGAATGTTGTTGAAGTAAAACCGAGTGTCAAAGAGCCCATAGAAGAGCCAAAAATCGAACCTCNTGTTGAAATAACCATTTCTCCTCTACCTGAAGCTAGCCAAGAGCCTTTGGTTCCGAGCGATGCTCCCATANCACCGAAGCTTGANCTCTTGGATGTGCTTGTACTTAAAAAAAGNCCTATTGAGACTAAAATCTTTACAAGTGTTTTAGCCAAAATGTGTGAACATGTTGAAGCGGCAACTTCGTACAAAGACTTCAAACAAAAAATTGAGTCTAAACACTGTAGGATCGTACTGTTTGATAAAGAGATGCTTTTAGAAGATGCGCAAACCTTCTTAGCGTGGATCGAATCCATAACACAGCTGCAAAACACTGGGAAGATCAATACGATTATGTTTGTTGATCCTAAAGATAAAAACCAAGACAATCCTGTTGCCTTTGATGCTATTTTACCAAACCAAATTAGTAAAAAAGAGCTAGAGACCCTGATTCAAACGTTTATACACTAAAGGCTAAGCAATGGAAAAACAGTTAAAAATTCTAGCCGTCGATGACGACTTTATCAACCTAAAGTTGATTAGCTCCATGTTACGTAAGAATCCCAACGTTGGGATTATCCTTGAAGCAACCAATGGGCTGGATGCGATTAATCTGCTCAAAACACAAGGAGATATTGAACTGGTGTTACTTGATATTAAAATGCCCGTTATGGATGGCATTGAGTTTCTCACCCATATTCAATCCATGGATGAATTTAAAAAGCTTCCTGTCATTGTTTTAACAACCGACGAAACACGCAAACACGAAGCCTTTGAACATGGTGCATTTGATTTTTTAGTCAAGCCTATTCGAGAGCACGACCTAAGCAGTAAAATAGCTAAAGTTGCTAATCTTTAGGGATTAGCAACTGCGATGAATCACTTCATTGATCTTGTAATACAATGAGGTGATCTCCTCTTTTTTCTCAATAAAACTATTTTTATTTGCAATGAGATACGCGGATGAATCTAAAATAGTCTCCACGACTTTGAGTCCATTTTGTTTCATAGTACTCCCCGTTTCAACAATATCCACAATCACATCTGAAAGCCCTACGAGTGGGGCTAATTCAATCGAACCATAGAGTTTAATAATATTCACCGGCATCGCTTTTTTTGAAAAATACTTTTGCGCAATATTGGTCATCTTCGTGGCGACTTTAAGCTCAGGAGCACTATAATCAATCTCTTTGCCCTCTTGAATGCCCACACAGACTTTACATTTGCCAATGCCAAGATCGAGCAGGCGAAGAAGATCTTCATCTTTCTCTTCCAAAACATCCAAACCTACGACACCAATATCTGCGGATTGGTGCAAAACATACGCAGGAACATCTTGATTTCGTACCAATAAAAATCGAAACCCATCGGCTTCTAAAATCAATTTACGATCATCAAAGCGAAACGCTGTTCCAAAGATTTTTTCAAAAATTTCCAATGTCTCTTCTGCAATTCTACCCTTTGGCAATGCCACTGTTAACATTTTATTCCTTTTGCTGTTCTATTTTTATCACGCTAAACCGCTGTAGCACTAAAGCTTGACCCTAGCGAGACAGAAGACCTCTTTTGGTTTTACAAAAAGCCTATTCTAATTGTGCTTCTTTAATGGTTTTAAGCATCCCTCTAAAAATAAGTGTTCGATCAAAAATTGCGTTGGTAAAAAATTTAGAGAAAAATTTACCATCCCCTCCCAAAAAGAAGATGCGTTTATCTTTACATGTAACTTCTAAAAGCATGATAATCGACTTAATCACGCCATACGAAATCGCATCATTGGTTTTTTGAGGTAAGGCATCGAGTGCAATGCTTGGATTAATCGGCACACTAAGGCGTGGTGAAATCGAAGCATAACACCTCTCATAGGCACTAAGTCCGGGAAGAATAAATCCACCTAAATGCATTCCCCCTGACATAATATCAATCGTGATAGCACTGCCCGCATCCACAATCATACCATCTTGAATCGTACAACACGCCGCAATGCGGTCAATTCCCATACCTTGGTAAATCGTGTCAAACTCAAAATACGGTTCCAAATCAATGAAATGACTTTTACCCTGCAGCCAACTTTTGAGCGCATCGTTCACACAAATATAATAGACACTCTCTTTGGTTAAAAACTCTTTAAACGCTTTGTGAGACAGTGTCCATACTCTACCATCTTGGTAAAAATCGGCATTTGAATTTCCAATATCACATAAAATCATTATGAATTTTCCAACCTTGTTCTTCCAGAAGTAGTGCTGCTTTTGAACACAAAGGCGCATTTAAAAGCAGGTGTTTGTATTTATAATTGTGTTTTACATGTAACGTTAAAGCGCTGCAAAGTTCATCGATTTCATGCACATGCTTGCGCAAGAATCGACTCTTTTGTTCCATACGAAAAATGAGATGGTAAAACGATTTTTGATCTACTCCGCTAAAAATAGCGAGTTTCTTGCGAGTGTGAAGAATTTTAGGGTCCACCACGTCAAGAGATGTAAAAACGACCTGCTTGCAACAAATACGCTCTAACATCTCTTTCATAATGGCAGCACACCCTCATTCCTATTTTTTACGGTTCAATTTAAAAAAGTGATCTTTATAATAAAGCGTGTCTCCTGTTGTAAAGAGATGGCTCTCAATTTCATCAGGGAGTTTATACACATTGGTTGAAACAAGGTCTAGATCGGTTGCGATCACATAGCCACCTTTTTCAATCATATAAATAAAATCACCATAGATCGTTCCTGCAAACGTTGCAAAGGGGAATTTACGCTCTTTAAGGACTCTAAGATCCGCATCGGCTAAAATCACACGTCCGTCTTTGGTAAAGACAAAAATACGATTTTCAAGCACAATCACATCTTTTACCTCTTTTTCTAAGAAACTGATCGATTTAGGACTAATAGAGACTACTTTACTTTTTGTCGCAGCAACCAAACGATCACCTAAGACTTGAAGGTAGATGATATTGCCAAAAAACTTCTCATTGCTGACGACAACATCACGAATCGGTTTTTTGTTTTGCGCATCGACAATGACTAATTTACCATCAAGCGTTGGGAAAACAATCAAGTCGCCCAAGAAGTAAGGTGCCGCGATACGAGAATCTAAAACATAGACATTGTCTTGTTTAAGGTGCATCAAATCTTTACCATCGTTGATGTCAATGAGTACCANTTCATTTGAACCTAAGACAAGAGCNANAATATTATTTTTCAAAGAAGCTGATGCAACAGAAACGCTACACTCTTTGGTGAAAAGTACTTTTTTATTCGCATCTACGATCTGTAAAGCACCACATTTTGATGCTGCAATATAACGTCCTTGATCTTCACCCAAATAGACATACCCCTCAGGTAAAACAACCGAAGAGAGCCCTTGTTTCGTAATCACTTGTCCATTAGACAATGTTGCACCATCTCTTACGGCATCCACAATGGAACCAGGTAAAGAGCCATCATAACTTACTTTGCCAGAAAGTGCTTCTGGTTCAAAATATTGACGTTTTGTGCCACAGCCGCTGACAACCAATAGTAAAGCCAAAAGTGAAAAAACAATTTTCGCGTATCTCATTATTTTAAACCTTGATAGTGTTCTAGATTTTTTGCAATCTGTTTAAGTGGAGAACTTGCATCGATTTGAGCAAACTTCAACCTCGCCTCTTCTACTTTCTTCTCTTTGAGCAATTCATAGCCTTCTTGGAGCAGCACCAACCCAGAGAGTAACTCTCCTTTTGCTGTTGCATTCTCATCAAGCTGCGAAAGCTGATACGTTGCTAAATCCGCTAAGATAGGATCTTCTTTTGAAAGTGACACACTCTTGAGTGCTTCAACATCACCTTTAGCCAGTGCTGATTCAAAAAGATACATCGTGTAGAGCTTTGGATTTTTCGCTTTGAGCGTTTCGCGTGCAGCCGTATTGTTGGCATCTTTGAGAAGCACTTGATAGGCAATATTGGAAGCTTTTAAGCGACTTCCTGCCATAAGATCATTGATAGCATATCCACCAGCAGCAAAGGCCAAAAGCACTAATGCAGCGATGATATAGTTCTTATTGCGATTAAAGAAACGCTCACTCTTAATCATACCTTCTAAAAATTGCTCTTCGGTACTGATCTCGTCTTTAACCGCTTTAATATTCTCTTGAAGTCCCAAACACTATCCTTAATAAGCAATTTTAAAAAAACATGCCAAAGTTTATCACAAGAAATATAAAAAGGGACTAATAGCAGTCTAATACCGTTTCAGTATGCAGCAAAAGAGAATTTGCTATAATCAATTTTTAAAAAGATTTAAGGATTTTAAACCATGAAAATTGATAATGAACTGCTCCAAAAGTTAGAAAGGCTCTCTTCATTGAAAATTAGCGATGAAAAAAGAGAAGGGGTCATTAACCAGCTCAGTGAAATTGTCTCTTTTGTTGAAAATCTAAATGAACTCAATCTTGAAAGCGAAGAGGTAACATTTACAACCGTAGCGGGTGGTACGCCATTTCGTGAAGATATTCCCCATGTCAACGCTGAGATTGTTAAAACGATTTTAGCACATGCCCCCCAGAGTGAAAGTGGCTTTTTTGTCGTTCCAAAAATCATTGAATAAGCCTTATTAAGGAGAAAATAGCATGAGTTCACTCAATATTAAAGCATTATTGAAAAATGTGGTCGCCTATAAAGCATCTGATCTACACCTTGTAGGTCGCAGTGAACCTCAGATTAGAATTGATGGCAAACTTGTTCCCTTAGATATGGAACACCTCAGTGGCACCGTCATTGAAGAGCTCTGCTATACCCTTATTACTGATAAACAAAAGAAAAAACTGGAAGAAGAAAAAGAGCTCGATTTTGCGATTATGTTTCCAGACATTGGTCGTTTCCGTGTGAACTACTATTATACAATCAATGGTGATTTAGCCGCTGCATTTAGAATTATTCCTATTGAAATTCCTTCCCTTGATGATCTGAATGCTCCCATGGTGTTTAAAGAGATTATTAAACGCGAAAAAGGACTTATTCTGGTCACGGGGCCTACAGGAAGTGGTAAATCAACGACGTTGGCAGCACTTTTAAATGAAATTAACCTTTTTGAGCATCGTCATATTATCACCATTGAAGATCCCGTAGAGTTTATTCATAGCAACAAAAAATGTCTTTTTTCACATCGAAATGTGGGCGAAGACACCAAAAGCTTTGCAAAGGCACTTAAATTCTCACTCCGTCAAGATCCTGACATTATCCTTGTCGGTGAGATGCGAGACCAAGAGACCATTAGTACCGCCATTACAGCCGCTGAGACGGGTCACTTGGTCTTAGGAACGCTTCATACCAATTCAGCAGTTCAAACGATTAACAGGATTGTTGACAGTTTTGATGGCCCTGAACAGGTACAAGTACGCAATATGTTAGCAACGTCACTGTATGCCATTGTTTCGCAAAGTCTGCTTCCTAAAATTGGAGGTGGTAGGGTCGCTATCCATGAGATTATGATTAATAATGCAGCCATTTCCAATTTGATTCGTGAAAATAAGATTCATCAAATCTATTCTCAAATGCAACTCAATCAACAAAAAACGGGTATGGTCACGCAAACACAAGCCATGATGAAACATCTTAAAGCAAACCTGATTACTAAAGATGATGCTATTCGTTACTCTACGCAACCGCAAGAGCTTCTAAACAATATGGGCATCTAACGCGAAGGTTTTACTAATATTACAGCTTATTCAAGCTATACTAAAGCACTAAAAAATCTAAACATAATGGGTAAAAGGCACCTATGGACATGAACAATGGCAATCACATCGCAGAAATGGTTTTTCAACTTGCAGAAGAGAGCTTTGCAAAACTTAAAGATTTAAACATTCCTCCTTATCCTAAATATTATCATGATACGTTTATCGAAACCATGCAAAAAAATGGCGATGCCGAAATCTTGGATCTCTCCAAAAAACACAGTTACCTTTTCTCCACGGCTGGACACGAAGAGTTACTTAGCGAAAACTGCTTTGGTTTAATGAAAAAAGGGCTAGAAGCATTTGTCCAATCCAATGATAACCTTAAAACGATTTCTGATGCGAATGCCATTAATATTGATGCGATTAAAAAAGATTACGAGAGTGTTGACACGCACCAAATTCTTCAAGCTTTTGATAACTTCCAGGATAAAATCTTTCAGGAACTTCAAGCGGCCGATGAGACCATTGTAAAACTTAAACTCGAAGTAGAACGTTTAGAGCGTGAATCGAATATTGATCCTTTAACCAAAGCGCATAACCGAAGAGTTTTGGTTAAAGATTTGGAAGAGTTACTTAGTTTTGGCAAAGATACGGATCTTGATATGCATCTTGTCATGTTTGATGCGGATGATTTCAAACAGATCAACGACTCATTTGGACACATTGCAGGTGATAAAACACTGATCTTTCTGTCTAAATTGATTCAAAATTCACTTCGACGAGGTACACGTATTTATCGTTATGGGGGTGAAGAGTTTGTGGTTATTCTTAACCGCACTTCTCGTGAAGAAGCGCATAAGATTGTTGATCGTATCATTAAAGAGACGAGTGACAGTAAATTACTGTATAAAAACCACGACATTCATTTAACGCTTAGTGCAGGAATTTGCTCCCATCAACACCTTATGAGTGCGGATGACCTTTTAGATAAGGCGGATAAAGCGCTGTATGAAGCCAAACGAAGTGGTAAAAATTGTTTTAGGAGTGCATATTAATGGCAAACTTTTCTTTGTTTGATATTATTTCTTTAGCTTTAATCCTTATCTTAGGTATTAAAGGCATTATCAATGGCTTTGTCAAAGAAGTGTTTGGTCTTTTAGGCATTATTGGTGGTATTTACTTTGCTTCACGCTATGCGCACATTGCAGGGAAAATGATCAACGATCATCTGTTTGCCTTTGGAAACCAAGCATCACTCTATCTTTTTGGTTTTGTTGCCGTTTTAATTGTTGTGTGGATTACCTGTATCTTTTTAGGATACTTAATCGCACAAGCTTTGAGTCTTAGTGGACTAAGCACCATTGATAAATTGGCTGGTTTTGCCGTTGGAAGTATGAAAATATTTTTAGTGTTTGCCGTATTTGCCGTTGCATTGAGCAATATCGCCTTTATCAAATCACGTATGGAACCTTATGTCGCTAACAGTATTATGTTTCCGCTCTTTTTAGAGACGGGAAATTATATTGTCAAACTTGACACAAATGCCATGTTTGAGAGCCTTCAGCCTAAAGAGAATACAAATCCTTAAGAGAGGTCACAATGAATACATTTGAAAATCTTGAATACAACTCTTTGCTCACAACCTTTAAAGAGCTCTTGAAAAACAATAGTTTAAAATTTACAAAGCAACGTGAAGTTGTTCTCAAAACCTTGTATGAGCGAAATGAGCATTTCAC
>WSSedL1CaDRAFT_10001401_pt1 | contig 14042 bp, 11 predicted proteins | sample WetSurSL1Cattail_FD_9464 | JGI IMG/M metagenome (IMG submission 9464)
ACAAAGGACCCAACTTTCGAGCCGGGCAACAAATTCCTTATCAAACGCCTGCCATACCGTATCGATCAGGACGGTTTTTCGGTCCTGCACGAGATAAGAGTTATAGGGGGAACCCCTGTGCGTCGAATATTCGTTGCCGTGGAATTTTTTAAGCTCCCAGTCGATCTTACCGACCCAGCTTACCTTATCCGTCAATTTCTTACCCATGTTTAAGTCTCCCGTTAACTTCACCTTTCTTTTATTTTGCCACATTTTCTACAAATATCTATGATTCAAATCAAAAATGCAGAAAAAATGAGATTAAGGGAACAATCTATCCCGGATTTGGCTAATCTCATCTGCCATCAAGCAAATTGCTTATACTGTCCACTATCTGCTTTTTCTGGACATATTAAGAAGGGAAAGTCCATAAAACACAATTGCTGTGATAATTAAAATCAAAATACTGACGATCGGTGTCACCACATAACCACCGAAACTGAGAGTCACTCCCATATACTCCTTGAAATTATCCAAATAACTGATCGGTATTCCGTTAAATGAGGTGTGTATAGGCGCTTCCATCAGCACCTGACGAAACAGCGACGCGGCATGAGATACAGGGAATATTTTAATAACCGTTTGCACAGATGCGGGCAAAGCACCAATTGGAAGATAAATGCCGGTCAGAAACCCAATCAGAGTGCCTATAATGGTGCTGGCTGTGCTGAACGCGCTATGGCTTTTGAAAAAAGAAACGATAAAACAAACAATCGAAGTATTCATCATAGTTGTTAACAACACCAGTAAAACAACCTTAATACAGACAACGGGACTAAACCAATCGCCGCCGGTGCACTTGATATAGATTTGTGCGGCAACAACCGTAGCAAGAGACATAATCACACCAATCAAGAACGCGCTTACAATGTATCCTCCTGTTATGCAACTCTTTTTGATTGGCGAAGAATTGAAATCCTTGTTAATTTTTTTAACTTTATCATCAATCATAACGCTAGACGCGCCCAAGGTCGTGGTCAGCGAAGCTACCGCGAGCAGTCCGGCTACAAGCCAACTATTCATCAAGGCATTTGTATGCTCGATATTTTTCATGGAATCTGTCAGCCAAACATTCCCTAAGAACACCGCATAAAGCACGATAATAATGAAAATGGCTAATAGTGAAAAAAACACCGTGCTTCTATCGCGGAAGAATAACATCAAATTGCGTTTTATGAAAGTTTTCATTGCCGCATCTCCTTTCCCGCAATTTCGATAAAGACATCGTCCATTGTGCCTTGTAAAACCTGAAAGCTGTTTATGCAGTTTTGACACCTTTCTACGATAGGGATAGCCGCCATCGTGTTGGGAAGCTTTACAATAAATTCACTCGCCGTAACGTCATAATCCAGCTTTAAGCTCTGCATGACTTGTCGTAGCTCTGCTTCATCTGAAGCAGACATTCTTAAGATGTCAGTGGAATACTGTGTTTTTAATTCTGTGGGCGTGCCTTTGGCAGCAATTTCACCGTGGTCGATGACAACCACATAATCCGATTCAGCAGCTTCTTCCATATAGTGGGTTGTCAAAAAGATCGTCATACCTGTTTTTATTTGAAGCTCTCTAATGGTATTCCAGATGCTTTTTCGAGTTTGCGGATCAAGGCCGGTAGTAGGTTCATCTAGAAACAGAATTTTAGGCGTATTAATCAGCGCCCTCGCGATATCTGCCCTGCGTTGTTGACCGCCTGAGAGCTTACCATAAGGCCGGTCAATAAATTCATTCAGCACTGTTGCTGCCGCTGCCTCATATACGGCGTTCTTAATCTTGGATTTGTCCGATGTGTACAATCCTGCCCTGATGGTCAGATTTTCTCGAACAGTAAGCAGAGTGTCCAGTACGCTATCCTGAAATACAACGCCGATAATTTTCCGAATGGCTTGACTGTCGCGGCGAAGGTCTAATCCGTTAATGCGAACCTCACCGCCGTTGAAGTCCATCAAGGTACATAATGTGTCAATGGTTGTTGATTTCCCCGCTCCGTTTGGGCCGAGAAAAGAAAATAATTTCCCTTGTTCAACGTAAAAACTAATTCCATTTACAGCTGTGAAGCTACCGTAATCTTTTCTTAGGTTGGTTACCTCAATAATTTTATTCATAGCGTAATGCCCCTTTCTGAAACTACTATAGCAAAGCCATTCAGCCCTTACAATAGAGTCAATGGTATGCTGTAAATGAGGCAGAGCAAGCTGCAAAAAAAGGACGGTAAGCTACAAACAGCAAACCGCCCTGCGAGATTCATATGCAATTATGAATGGTAACGTTGTTTCAAACCTTCGTTTAATTTCTCTGCCAGTATTTTGTCTTGATAAGCGGCGTTAGCAAATACAACACCGCAGACACCCATGATAAGTAAAATAAATACGATAACTTCTTTTGGGTTGTTGATACTGACCCAGTCCCATAGTTGGGCGAAGTATAAAAGTATAGCTAACAGTATCGGAAAATGAATGATCATACGGATAAACATTTGTCTTTTGCCAAGTTCCTTACGTGAATAGTATATGACACACGGCAAATCACTTGCAAGAGCCATTAGTAGTACCCGTCCGATATCATCAAGTGAAAAATTGGCTTCCGGATGAAATACAAGGCAGAATACATACATTGATGTAATAATTCCAGTCGTAATCACAAAAAAAGAACGAAGCATGGTTCGTAACAATTCTTCTATACGCATTTTTTCGCCTCCTAAATGCCGAGTCTTTTCTTCAATTCGCCGACGTATTGCCTTGAAATAATAATTTTTTCGCCGTTGTCCAGCGAGGATTCAAATCGTCCGCTTAGCGCAGGGCTGAGTGATTTGATCTTACTCAGGTTTAGTATTGCCGACTTTGATACCCGCAAAAAGTCACTGTTTGAGAAAGTTTCCTCTAATTCATAAAGCTTTTGTTTTGATTCATACACCTTATCACTGCAATATAGAAATGTTTTATTGTCCACAGATTCGATATAGTAGACGCTCGTTGAGCGGATGCGACAAATTTCATTTCCGTCATATGCCACAAGCGCGTCCTGTGCTTTTAGCAGTGCGAGCACCCGGAGGAGCTCAGGCGTCATCTGATTGCATTTTACAATTATTTGTTCTTCTTCGCCGTCCTGCGGTTCCTCTATGACTATTCTCAAATAAAGTCACCCCCTATTTCCATAATACAATAATATAATCCATATTTAAGCAAATATTAATCAGCATAGTAAAGTACTCGTTCTATTCGAAAAATATGCCTTATCGTGAAATACATTATTACAAACGGATACGTATCCCAATCAGCAGGCCGAAATCCTGTCACGACCATTTTCTTTGGAGCGGTACAGGATCTCATCCGCTTTTTTAACGATCTGTTCCATGCTAAGCTCTTCGTCGACCTCAATAAGTCCGATGCTTACGGTTACGCTGTAATCGCCATCTTCTTCCTCGCTTTTCAGAGCATCCATCAACTGGCCGAGAATCCGCTGGGCTTCTTCGGGCCCGACCGACAGTACTCCTATAAATTCATCTCCGCCCCAACGAGCCGCTGTTCCATACCCGATAATTGTATTTTTCAGCTTATTAGCAACCATTGCAAGAACTTCATTCCCAAATATATGACCATGCATGTCGTTAATTTCTTTAAAATGATCAACATCTAACATAAAAAGCGTCATTTTCTTTTTGTAATGTTTCTTGACAAACGTCTGATACTGTTCAGAAAACAATTTTCTGTTTGACAGTTCGGTCAGATCATCCGTATTCTCTATTGCTATAATACGTTTTTTGTAATTCAAAAATACAATCGTGGTTACAAGAATACAGGCTACAAGTGAAAAAAGCATAAAAAGCACATTGCTCTTTATCCTCTCTTGGAACGATCTGCTGATTGAGTCGGTTTGCATTTCCAGCATTAAGTACCAGCCAAGAGTGCTGTCATATTTCGTAATCAGGCATTTTCGCTTGCCTTCGGAAGTAAACCACTGTATTTCCGAATTGCCGGATTTATCCATTTTTATATTTTCTTTGATTCCGGTATACTCCGGCAGCTTGTCCTGACTCACAAAAATATCGGTGCTGCCAGTAAAGGAGTTTTTGGCACCGCCCACATTCACAATATTGACTGACATATCATAGTCTTTTTCATAGGAGTGGATGGTATCCTCTATAAATGCGGCTTGAAGTCCGACTCCGATTATGCCCAGAAGTTTTCCGTCTTTTCCTACTACTCTGAAGTTCACAAATACGGTAATGCTATTGTTGTTTGCCTGATTCGTATCAACCTCTAAATCGTACTCATGCCCGGATGATACAAAATTATAATACCAAATATCATGAGGATCAGTCTTTGAAATTGTCTTGTTCAGGCCGTCCTGATAATAGTAGTTGCCGGTTTGAGCTGAAACACAGAATACGGTCGTATAGTCATATTTTAATTTGTAGGCCTGTAAATAGCTATATAACTCTTTTAAATACGCATTGTCTCCGGCATTGTTCGGCTCTTTTACAAGCCATGCTTTTAGGAACTCATCGTTTGCCATTGTTTTTGAGACCATTACCTGTTTGCTCATCGAGTCTTCGATGTGGTTTGAAATATCAACATTGGCAAGGCTGACGACGTTCTCCAGATGCTTCTCGGCCAGTTGTTGGTATGATTTTGTATCCCTATACATGCTTATGGTAAATCCGGCCACCACAGCGAAGATAATAAGCATATTACTAATCAGAAGCAAATGTTTTTTCATATTAGGCTCCTCTGGCAATTTGATTGTCCTACATGCCAGATACATTTAGCAGCCATAGTAGGAAGATAGGAAAACACATAAGTTAAGAGATATTATAAAAATCTCTATTAACCCTGTAATGGACTCTGTTGCGGTTATCACCTAAATAATAAAATATTTAGGGAAATTTGTCAAATAAGGTTCCAGTTTTTCGATTTGCCAATCTCATTGCTATTTCGAGCAGCCTCCAAAAAGTGACCGCTCATTCTTATGCATTTGCAACTGCTTGTAAACGAATTTATTTTTCCTTGGATGATGTTTAGTCATATATGATTGATAGCTATAGAAATACCGGATTTTGCATGGGGATCTGCGGGTGCCGTGAAAGGTTAAAATATAATTTCACTATCATTAATTACTTAAATATGACAAATATTGGAGGAATGTCTATTTGATTTTTAGCTAAATATTTTTGATGAAATGCACATAATTTAAAGACAAAATTTTATCAATTAATATTTGTATTAAACAACCGCCATCATTTATATGAGCTAATAAATATAAATGTAAAATTAAGGCAATGTATTATTTATCCAATTGTATACGATTAATAAATATATTAATTAGCAGAGATATGACATATAAATTATTTTAATATTTGTAATTTATAAACAATATTTATTATTTATAATACTTATCTATTGACAAATTGCATATAAATTAATATTATATAGTTAATAAAAACATTATTCACACATCGGCACGATTATCATCAATCTTAAAGGGGGATACGTGATTGTCAGGGAAAAAAGCAAAAATGACTATCGAAAAGGAATTTAAAGTTAGCAATATTGACAGCAGAATCTATGGATCTTTTCTCGAACATCTGGGAAGGGCTGTGTACAATGGAATCTATGAACCTTCGCACATGCTGGCGGATGAAAACGGATTTCGCAAAGATGTCATTAATATGGTAAAGGAGCTGAAAGTTCCGATCGTACGTTATCCGGGCGGAAATTTTGTTTCCGGATACAATTGGGAGGATGGAGTGGGTCCGAAAGATTCCCGCCCGAAGCGGCTTGATCTTGCATGGAGAACATTGGAAACCAACCAGATCGGAATCAGTGAATTTAATAAATGGGCAAAATCAGTGAATACGGATATTATGATGGCGGTGAACCTTGGGACGCGCGGAATTTCGGAAGCCTGTAGCTTGCTCGAATACTGCAACCATGAGTCCGGTACATATTTCAGCGATTTAAGAAGAAAGAACGGAGATGCCGATCCGTTTAAAATCAAAACGTGGTGTCTTGGGAATGAAATGGATGGCACATGGCAGACGGGCCATAAAACCGCCGATGAATACGGGCGGTTGGGGGCGGAAACGGCCCACGCAATGAGAATTATCGATCCGGATATTGAGCTGGTTTGCTGCGGCAGTTCCAGCAGCAAGATGGAAACTTTCCCAGACTGGGAAGCGACAACTTTGTCTCATGTTTATGACGATGTCGACTTCATTTCCATGCATCAGTATTTTGGTAATACCGAAGACGACTTTGCTGATTTTATGGCATTATCTCTTGAAATGGATTTCTTTATCAAAACCGTGAAATCCGTCTGCGATTACATAAAAGCCAAAAAGCGCAGCAAGAAGACGATAAACATTAGTTTTGACGAATGGAACGTTTGGTACCACACCCGCAAATCCGATGATGAGCGGATGAAAAAAGATCCTTGGCAGGTTGCGCCTCCTTTACTGGAGGACATCTATACATTTGAAGATGCTTTACTTGTCGGCTGCATGCTGATAACTCTTATCAAAAATGCCGATCGCGTTAAGATGGCCTGTCTTGCTCAACTGGTAAATGTCATTGCTCCGATCATGACCGAAGTCGGCGGCGGCTCCTGGAAACAGACCATTTTTTATCCCTTCCTACATGCTTCCGTGTATGGCCGGGGAGTCGCTTTGCAGCCTGTGATCGTATCGGATAAATATGATTCCAAAAACTTTACCGATGTTCCCTATCTTGAAAGTGTAGCCGTATATAATGAAGAAAAGGAGGAAGTGACGATTTTTGCAGTTAACCGCAGCAAGGAGGATTCCTTGAATCTTGAGTGCGATGTCAGAAGTTTCGGTGAAGTCAAGATATTGGAACATATCGTTCTTGCATGCGACGATCTTAAGGCAGTTAACACACTTGCCAGCTCACCCGTTCGGCCTGTGCATTGCGATTCGACGACATTGAATAGTGGTATTATTAATGTGAATTTTGGCAAAGCATCTTGGAATGTTATCAGACTCAGCGCCCAAAAGCAGAATCTCTGACTGGTTGCGGATTTATTGAAACTTGGCATCAAATAAAGAAAGAAGGTCAATTATGAAAAAGATTTTGGCACTTATGGTAAGCCTTGTTCTTGTGATATCTTCCTTCGCAGGCTGCTCAGCACAATCGAGTCCGACCAACACTTCCACCGCAGAACCGGCCAAGAGTTCTGTAGAACCGGCCAAGACTTCCACAGAACCGACCAAAATTCAGCTTTGGACTTTTCAGGATTTACATAACACTTTCTACAAATCGATGGCAGAAAAATGGAACCAGGAGAATCCCTCACAACAGATCGCCCTTACGGCGACCACTCTTCCGTACGATGACATGCACAACAAGCTGCTGATTGCTCTGCAATCCGGTGTTGGTGCACCGGACATTGCAGATATTGAAATCGGTAAATTCAGCAACTTTCTGAAGGGTACACCGCAGTTGCTGCCTTTAAACGACATTGTTGAGCCGGTATTGAAAGATATCGTTAAATCCCGTGTCGATATATACTCCAAAGACGGCAAATACTATGGCATCTGCTTTCATGTCGGCGCGACCGTCACCTATTACAACATGGACTTAATGAACAAGGCGGGCATTGATCCGAAAACGATCAAAACGTGGGATCAGTACCATGATGCAGGCAAGATTGTCAAAGAAAAGACCGGAAAACCGATCACCACCTTTGAAACAATCGACTTGTTCCAACCGCAGCTTATGGATAAACAGCTTGGCTCAGATCTGATGAAAGAGGACGGAACCGCGAATCTTGCTACGCCTGAGCTTGCACAGACATTAACATTTATGCGCTCCATGCTGAAAGACGGAACCGCAGCAATCGCTCCCGGCGGCGGACATCATCAGGAAGAATATTATGGCTTTATGAATAAAGGCGGTTCGGCTTCTGTCACCATGCCGATGTGGTACATGAACAGATTTACCGATTACATGCCTGATCTGAAGAGCAAAATGCTGATTCTTCCCTGTCCGGTATTCAAAGAGGGCGAAGCGCGCTCCGTTGGCCTTGGCGGAACCGGTACGGCTGTAACCAACCAGTCCAAGAATCCTCAGCTTGCAAAGCAGTTTCTTGCATACTGCAAATTGTCAAAGGAAGGCTGCACCGAGATTTGGAATCAACTTGGCTTTGACCCGATTCGTACCGATGTCTGGTCAGATTCCACTTTAAAGAATGCGAAGAATAAATTTACCGAATTCTACCTGGATAATCCGTTTGATGTGTTGACTTCCATCAAAGACGAAATTCCTGCGATCCGCTTAGGCGAAGGATATGCGCCTATGTGCGATAAGGTTAAGACAACCACCTTTAACAAAGCACTGACGACTGACGTCGACATAAACACGTTGTTAAAGTCCGAAGAAGACTCCCTGAAGTAGGTATGTGCTGATATCCTTTTATGGCAGCGCATAAAGCGTGAAGTTTTGCTGTCAGTCCGCGCTGGCAGCAGAGCTTTTCTGGAAAGGTATAGTCCTATTTAAGAATGAGCCAAGAAAGGCATGGTTATCATGAACACAGTTAGAAAGTTCCTTTATTCTCAAAAGGTAGCACCTTATATTTTTATAATGCCTTTTATTATCATTTTCTGCGTTTTTTTTATCTATCCGGTATATCTGACTTTTCGGATGAGTTTTGAAACAGTCTTACCGGGTCAGGAGGCTTTTATTGGCCTGCGAAATTATCAGGAGTTATTGAAGCCGACATTTCTATTGGCAATTAAAAACAGCGTGGTATACACGATCTTTACTTTACTTCTGTTAATACCGATCCCAATGATTCTCGCGTGCTGGCTCAACAGCAAATTTACAATCGGAAGAAGCTTCTTTCGATCAACTTTATTTATTCCGGCTCTGACTTCAGTGGTCGTCGCCGGCACCATTTTTAGGCTGATGTTCGGAGAGTTGCCCGGCTCGTTGATGAACACCATTATCGCGATTTTCGGAGCTTCTCCGATAAAATGGCTGCAGAATTCTTTTACAGGGTTTATCGCCCTTCTGAGCCTCGCACTGTGGAGGTGGACAGGGGTTAATGTTTTGTATTTCCTGTCGGGTTTGCAGAATATTCCGACGGATCTGTATGAATCAGCGGATATCGACGGGGCTTCTCCCCTTCAGAAATTTACGAAAATTACATTTCCAATGCTTAAACCGATGACCATATATGTGTTGACAATCAGCATCTATGGCGGCATGTCGATGTTCACCGAAAGCTACATGCTCTGGTCCGGCAACAGGTCGCCTCAGGATATCGGGCTTACCATTGTCGGGTTCCTTTACAGAAGCGGCTGGGAACAGAACACTATGGGACTCGGCAGTGCGGTCGGCATTGTACTTCTTATCTTTACATTAATTGTGAATATGATCCAGCTGAATTTCTTCGGCACCTTCAAAAAGGGGGATAATTAGTGTATGGGAAAGAAAAGATTCTCAAGGGCGACGATTCCTCTGCTAATTATTTTTATTATCATCGCGGCCATTACACTTTTCCCTTTTTATTGCATTACGCTTGCCTCTTTTAAGCCCGGCGTTGAACTTCTGAGGTACGGTCTAAATACAAGATTCGACCTTTCAATTATGTCGTTTCATAACTACATATTTCTTTTTACCGGAGATAACGATTATTTCCTTTGGTTTAAAAACAGTGCGGTCATTACAATCGTTCAAACGGTTTTAACATTATTTTGCAGTGCATTGGTCGGATACGGATTCGCCATGTACGACTTTAAATTCAAGAATATTCTGTTTACCTGTGTTCTTATCATCATGATGGTTCCAATTGAAATTCTGATGCTCCCATTATATAAAATGTTAATCGGTATGAAATTGATGGATACCATGTGGGGCATTTTTTTACCGTTCCTGGCGTCTCCTCTGCCGATTTTTTTCTTCCGGCAGTATTTAAGTGGGATTCCCAGAGATTTCATGAATGCCGCGCGTGTTGATGGATGTACAGAGTACGGTATTTTTGCGAAAATAATGCTTCCTCTTATGACGCCTTCCTTCGCGGCGATGGGAATTTTTGTTGCGATGAACAGTTGGAACGGATTCCTGTGGCCTTTAATTGTGTTAAGAAGCCCTGAAAAGCTGACGCTCCCAATCGCGCTTGCAGCATTACTGTCTCCTTACGGAAACAATTACAATTTGCTGATTGCCGGATCTGTGTTCGCTATACTGCCGATATTGATCCTGTTCTTCTTTTTCCAAAAGTATTTTATCGAAGGAATGACCGCCGGCGGCATCAAAGGCTGAAAATATCAGAAGTTCTGTCAAACCTTCACAAGACATTTTGTGTGCGATATGCTACAATGGTCTTGTGAAGGTTGTTTGGTAATCGGATATTAAAATGGAGGCATTTGAAATGATAATTGAGGTATCAGAAGAGAGACTTCCGTTTTTTGAGGCTCTGGCGAGCGATGTTCGCATTAAGGTGATTAAAAGGCTTGCCAAAGGTGAGTTTAATATAAAAGAGTTGGCGGAACACTTGCAATTGAGCAGTGCGATTATGTCGTCGCATGTTCGAAAGTTGGAGCGGGCCGGAATTATTATCACTCGTACTACCAAGAAGCGTGGGAAAATATGTACTCTTTTACAATACGATTATAAGGTGGAAATGCCGAAAGAAAATTATCACAATCTTAAAAGTTATGAAATCCAGATTCCGGTAGGTCAGTACACAGGGGCTCATGCTGAACCGACATGCGGATTGGCGAGCGCGGAAAAAATCATCGGAATATTTGACGAGCCGCGTTGTTTTTTTGATGTGGATCGTATCAATGCCAAGATGCTGTGGTTTGCGCAGGGCTACGTTGAATATACGGTTTCCAATTATATCAGAGATAATCAGGTGTTGGAAAGTATTGAGATTGAGGCGGAACTTTCTTCGGAAGCGCCGAACACAAACGATAACTGGCCTTCCGATATCACGGTATCCTTGAACGGTCACGAAGTGACCACCTGGACTTCTCCAGGGGATTTTGGAAATAAGCACGGAAAATATACGCCGAATTGGTGGATTTCCAATCAATACGGCATATTAAAAGTTTTTTCAATCAGTAATACCGGCGTTTATTTGGATGGAGAAAAAAAATCGAGCCAAACACTGGATGACTTCGGAATAGAAAAAGAACAATGGACGATCCGTTTTGAAGTTTCCCCGAACCATCCCAACGTGGGCGGCCTTACGATTTACGGCAATGAATTCGGAAATTACAAACAGGATATCCTGATTCGAACAAATTACAGAATGCTTGATCATAATGATAAGCTTTCTATGACAGAGAATCATTCTGATGATTACACGGGCTGATGTGTTGAATTTTTTCGGCTCAGAGTTAACGTAAGGCACTGGAACGGATACCGTCAGAATAATACAATCCACCGTACAATCATTGTATGGTGGATTTTTTTGTATTTCATGGGCGTATTTCAACTGGAAATCAGACGGCGAGTTCCTGAACGTAGTTTGAATTGTTGGAATTAAACTCTCAATAATGTGTAAAATATAGGCTATCGACCATGCTGAAAATGGATATCTTATGATTAGGTAAATGGCTATGCCGTTTTCCGTAATATTTTCGATATAATGCTGAATGATAATGATAGTCAGATGTCTCTAATCTCATAAAAGGTGGGACGGCAGTACCTGCCGTGAACAGGGAAGTAGGTTGTAACGCATGTATACCATATTGCTTTCCGGTGGATCGGGGAAACGGCTCTGGCCGCTCTCCGGTTCGTCGCGTTCCAAACAGTATATCCGATTTCTTGCAGATGAGCGAACAGGCCAGCCTTGCTCCATGGCGCAGCGGATGTGGGGTCAGTTGGGGAAAGCCGGAATGACAGAGAATTGCGTGATCTGCGCGAGTGAGCCGCAAACAGAAGTTCTTCGCAGCCAGCTTGGGGACGTGAACATCGCGGTCGAGCCGGAGGGAAGGGATACCTTTGCGGCGGTGGCACTTTCCTGCGCGTACCTGAAAAGCAGGATGTGTGCTTCGAATGACGATGTCGTGTGCGTTATCCCGGTCGATTCATACACAGACCAGTCCTATTTTGAAATGCTGAAGCATATGCCGGAGGTTTTAGCTGCCAGCGGCGCGGAGATTGTGTTGATGGGTATCAAACCGGATGCCCCCTCCAACAATTACGGCTATATCCTGCCCGGGCGCGGAGAAGGCGGCTTCCTTAGCGTGGATGGCTTTGTGGAAAAGCCGGATGCGGCGGAGGCGGAAAAGCTGATCGGGCAGGGAGCCCTGTGGAATGGCGGCGTGTTCTGCCTGCGAATCGGAACTGTGATGGAAAAGCTCACGGAGCAGGAAATTCCATGCGATTATGACGGCCTGTGCCGCGCATATTCCAAACTGCCGCGCACCAGTTTCGATTATGCGGTCGTGGAAAAGTGCGGAAGTCTTGCTGCTGTCACATTCGACGGCACATGGAAGGATATCGGTACATGGAGCGCCGTTTCGAAAATTATGGAACGAAATGTTCTGGGTGACTGTGTGGTAGATCCATCCTGCCGGAATGTTTCTGTCATCAATGAAACGAACACACCGGTCGTCGCTCTCGGCGTAAGCGGCCTGATCGTAATCGTAAGCTCCGATGGAATCCTTGTTATGGATTCTCACTCTGATTTTAATCTGAAACAAATCGTTTCCTCCTTGCCGCCCCGTCCCGCTTTTGAGGAAAGAAGCTGGGGAACCATCACCGTACTCGACTTTTTCCGCGAGGGAGGGACAAGCTATTTGGTCAGAAAACTATGGGTGGACGCGGATAAGGGCTTCAGCCGGCAAGGCGAAAAGTCGGAGGGAAGCGTGTCCGCTCTAAAAGGCAGCGGAAAAATCACGATGGGCGGCGAGGAGCACGAACTTCTTACCGGTGGCTGCTTCCCAATTCCGGCAGGAAAACCGTATTCCCTGATTGCCGGAAAAAGCGGTCTGCTTCTGACCCTTTCGCAGGCAGGCGCGGAGGAAACGTTTTTGTGATTCTTGCATGAGGCACTTCTAAAAGTAAAACTCAGGAAAGGCAGGATGACGATGGTAAAGGGAAAATACTACCATAAAAAAGGAATGAAAATCCGTATAGACTGGATCGTCTTCGCTTTCCTGTTTATAGCAGAGACCGCATACGGCGTCTATCTGGGGTACTTTAAGGGTGTCCTGCTGGGCGATGCGGTAAGCCGCACGGCCAACGCATTTTATGTGTTGTTCTGCAAGCCGTACCGTTTCACTTCTATGGGCCTTGTGTGGAATCCCCTGCCAAGCATACTGCAGCTCCCTTTTGTGGCTCTTGCGAAACTTTGGCGTCCCTTTGTTACCAAGGGAATCGGCGGAGCTGTGGTATCGGCAATGTTTGCGGCATGGGAAGGCAAAACCCTTGTGCGCACATTTGACCTGCTGAAAGTCGACCGCTTTCCTTCTCTGCTGCTCACGCTGCTTTTCTGCCTGAATCCATATGTTTTTTTCTACGGCGCCAACGGCATGAGCGAGATTATTTTTGTCGCCTTCGCCGTGCAGATTGTCTGCCGACTTTCCCTTTGGATGCGAAAAGGCGGTGCAAGCCATCTGATTGCCGTGGCCGTCGGCTTCGTGGGAATGTTCCTCACGCGTTACGAAGCGATTCCTTTTGCCATAGCCGTCGCGTTGGCGATGTGCATACAAATCCTGTTCAGCCAGCGGGAACGGAAATACTTCCCTGCAAGCGACCGCAAGGAACCGTTTTACTATGTGGAAGGCAGCATGTGGGTCACTTTTTTTCCGCTGATCTACGCTGTGCTCGTCTGGATTTTCTACAACTGGTCCATCACGGGCAACCCTTTGTATTTTCTGAACTCCGGTTATTCGATGAGCGCTTATTCGGATTATTACACCAGCTTAGGCGGTCTTGTCGGTGCGGTCGGTTATGTCTGGGTCAGAATATGGCCGTTCCTCATCGTTTTCTGCGGCCTTATTGCGGTACGAATCATGGCCGGCATGTGGCTCCAGT
>WSSedL1CaDRAFT_10001402_pt1 | contig 14035 bp, 14 predicted proteins | sample WetSurSL1Cattail_FD_9464 | JGI IMG/M metagenome (IMG submission 9464)
AACTAATTTGAAAAGTAAAGGGCAAACATGATGTGGCACTATATATTCATACTTTTTCCGGCTGGAATCTTGGCCGGGATCACTAGTTCGGTTGCAGGACTGGCCTCGCTCGTTTCCTATCCGGCATTGTTGGCAGTAGGTATACCTCCGGTTTTTGCCAATGTCACAAACACTGCCGCACTCATATTTACAGGTGTGGGGTCCGGAGTATCTTCAAGGCGTGAATTACGCGGCCACGGCCGCGAATTCCTCAGACTGCTGCCGCTGACAATAGGCGGCAGCCTTTGCGGTAGTATGCTTTTACTGGCGGCCCCGGCGACAACATTTGAACACGTGGTTCCTTTTTTTATTTTGGGCGCTGCTTTGCTGATTTTATGTCCCAAGCGGACTACTCTTGATCAACAACGGCAGTTGGTCGCTGCGAGCGCTGAAAATGGGCACCGTGAGCTTCGCAAAATAGCAACTGTCGTCGTCTATAGTATGGCTATTTTTCTTGTCGGGGCCTATACAGGATATTTTGGCGCGGCCGCCGGCGTTGTCATGTTGGCAATTCTTTCGGCGACAAGCCAGTCGGAATTTGCTGAATATAACGCGCTGAAAAATGTATCATTAGGCGCTTCAAACCTGGTCGCCACTCTGATCTATGCCTTTCGCTCCCATATCTATTGGCTGGCGGCGGCGCCGTTGGCCGCCGGATTTTTCATCGGCGGATATATTGGTCCGTCGATTGTGCGCCATGTTTCTTCCAAAATGCTGCGTATGGTCATTGCCGTCGGCGCGATAGGTTTGGCCATTGCGTTGTTCATACAGACATACTTTTAGTAAAACATTCGGCTACAAAATGCATTACTTCCATCCCCCGGCGCAACTGAGCGGGGCCTGCGCTAAAAAAGTTTTTGGTTTTTAACCTTTTCAGCTTTCTATATGAGTTGAAATAAATAATTTGGACATGAAATTTTTAAATGAGTGAAAAAATTAGGGTCAATCCAAGACAACTGTTGGCCTAGACCTCTCTCTGGCTCTCCCCCAACGTTGGTAATACAAAGGAGCACATTCAGTGGGAGAGTAACCGATGCCTTTGGGGCCTAAATAATTTAGGCGACATCGGCTAGGGTTACCCTTCCACTTGAATCAACAAATCTGTTCTGCTTCACAAGGGGAAGGGCCCGCGTCCATCGGACGCGCGGGTTAGGTCAAATAGACATTCACTTTTCAGCGATAATCTCGGATATCACTAAAATTTATTTCAACATATATATCAAAAAAGACGGTTCGCAAAAGGACCGTCTTTCTTTTTATCTTCAAGAATTATAGGGCGCGAAAAACCCAATACCCAAATGAAATCAGCAGGGTATCCCCGTCGGATTAGTTTTTTATAGTTTTCCAAAATGTAACTTCCGGATAGGAGCCATCTTCGATATCGATGGCAAATAACCGATGCCTTTTAGTTTTACTATATCCTATATATTCGACGTTAATTTCTTCAGTACGATGCAATTGACCAGAACGCCATATATTTACTTTGCAAGCAACAATCTCTCCTACTTTCGGACGTTTAGTGTTAATGTCGATCCATTCGGCCGCCGGCTGATATTCAACCCATTTATTATTGGGCCTTGCCGCAGCAAATATTTCAATATCACTCTGTTTCATTGATTATTTTTCCTTCACATCGTTAAGGGGGCAACCCTTATTGATTTTATTAACATCCTCAATGACCATGCCTTTAGTTTTCGGATGCCTGCAAGTATTAATATATGAAAAGTTAAATAACGAGCATTTCCCGCAGCAATCAGTTTTAATTTGCTCTTTCATAATTATCCCTCCATTCTTTTTATTGTTCCTTACGCCATGTAACAACCCCGTCAAGTTCAACCCCAACCGCTTTCGCGAACTTTATACAAGACATTCCTAATGGAAGTTATCGATTAACGGTGGAACTGCTTATCTGCAATTGGTCAGCCAATTCCTTCTTGGCCAACATAACTAAACCTCCGATCAATTCATATCTTATCATATCATTATCGGCTACCGATTACAGCAAACTTATAATTACATTTTAAGATAAATAAAAATACCAATAACGAGTTGATATAAATTATTCCGCAATTATTATATCTTGTTGTCTAAACACGCCTACAAAGGGCGCTTTTTTAATTGCTTTTTTACGGCATATTAAAAAAGCAGCCATTGTAGGCTGCCTAATTTAATTTTATGGAGTCAGAGACTCTGGTGATCATAAGCTCCTATCAAGGATTAATTTATCTACCATCAATTTATCTTAGAAGTAATTATTGTTGGTGGAGTGAGTGCCAGTGGTTCCTTATTTGGAAAATTAAATGGACCGTTAACTCCTAACAGGCGCTGCCGTCGCCCTACTTAACAAATTCTTCATATATGGCGCAGACGGCCTTTTCAAAATTTTGGTTTTCAACGCCTACAATGATATTAATCTCACTGGAACCTTGATCAATCATTCGGATATTAATATTGGCGCGAGACAGAGCGGCAAAGAGTTTTGCCGCCACACCCGGTGTATACGCCATTCCCAAACCGACCGTTGCAACCAGCGCCATGTTCGGAGAGGCCTCGATTGTATCGGGATTGCATTCGCGTTTGATTTCATTTATCACCTTGTCTAGCTTATGATCAAGCTGGGTATCGGCGATCACTAAAGAAATAGTATCGATCCCCGAAGGCATGTGTTCAAACGAGATGCCATTCGTCTCCAAAATGGAAAGCACTTTGCGCCCAAAGCCCAATTCCATATTCATTAAGGCTTTTTCAATAGTTAGAACTGTAAAGTCCTTTTTTCCGGCGATCCCGGTGATATGTCCCAATCTTTGCCGGGCTTCTTTATCAGCAACGATCAGTGTTCCCGGCTCATCCGGCGCGTTGGTATTCTTGATATGAACGGGAATGCCGGCATCCATGACTGGGAAAATAGTGTCTTCATGGAGGACACTGGCTCCCATATAGGCTAACTCGCGAAGTTCACGGTAAGTAATCCGCTCGATGCTGTTAGGATTCTTGACAATGCGCGGATCGGCCATTAGAAAGCCTGAGACATCGGTCCAGTTCTCGTAAATGTCCGCTCCCGCGCCTCGGGCAACAATCGCCCCGGTAATATCGGAACCACCCCGGGAAAAGGTTTTAATCTCCCCACTCGGCAGCGAACCAAAGAAACCGGGAATGACGGCGCTTTTGTGCTTAGCCAGGCGGGCGCTGATGACCTCCTGGGTCCGCTCGGGATCAAACAACCCTTTTGGATCAAAGAAGATGACTTCGGCCGGATCGATAAAGTCCCATTCCAGCAGATCGGCCATGATTAACCCATTTAAGTATTCACCGCGGCTGGCAGCATAATCGGCGGTGGCTCCGGAGGCAATCTTCTGTTTGATAATCTCCAGATGAGGATGAAGGGTAAGTTTGCAGCCCAGCTTTTCGACAATCTCCAAATAACGGTGGCAGATTAATTGAAAGACTTCCTCAAAGGGAATCCCTTGCTCCGCATGAGCATGACATAGATAAAGCAGATCGGTGATCTTTTGGTCCGCGGCATTGCGTTTTCCCGGAGCAGACGGCACAACATAGCGCCTCTCGGTGTCCGCTTGAATGATTGCTTGAACCTTCCGAAACTGGCCGGCATCCGCCAGCGATGAACCGCCAAACTTAACAACTTTAATCCCCATTTGATAACACTCCTTCGGAAACATTCGTTACGTTGTAAGTCTAATAAATCCAATTATTTATCCATGATAAAACCCGCTCATCGAAAAGTCAAGCCGTATTGCAAAGAGCGGCGCCCAATCGGCATCAAAATGACGAAATCGCCATGGGGAGATTTAATTTTAGATTTCATTTTGGATTTGGGAGCGTACCGTAATTGCAAGAGCCGTGCTGCAGGATTAAGGTTTCTATCATAGGGTAACCGGATATTGAGCAAAGCTTTTCAATATTGAGCGTCAAATTTTTTACACTCATTTTTCATATATTTGAGGCTAGCCCAATCCGACGGTTTTCATTGAAAATCGGCAAAACGCTAAGAGAATTAAATGAGTTGAGCTTTCCAATTTTCGGGTCAAATTGGCTAGGTTTTTAAAATCTTAAGCAGGAGGAGCAAATTTTTTTGATATTTGCAGGATATTTCAATAATGAGCAGAATATAACAATATAAATTAGCAAAACAAATCATAAGATGGCCGATTCAGTGTAATTGACTTTGAAATCAGGCCCACCAAGGGGGATACGTGATGTTACAAAATAATCAGGATGCAATTTTGCCTGCAGAAAGACGCAAAAGAATCTTAGAATACATTCAAGAAAATCGCAGCGCCAAAATTGAAGAACTGGCTTTAATTCTGGATGTTTCTGAAGCCACAGTAAGACGTGATTTAGCGATACTGGCAACCGAAGGATTGGTCGACAGAACATATGGGGGAGCCGTCCTTTCCGAAGTAAGCACGGCATTTGAACTCCTTTATCCCGAGAAAAGAATGCTTTTTCCGGATGAAAAGCATTTGATTGGGATAGAGGCCGCTTCTATGGTTGCCGATGGGGAAACTTTAATCCTAGATTCGGGTTCAACTACTTATGAAATTGCCAAGAATCTTATCCGGCATAAAAATCTTACGATTATAACCTACGATTTGTTTATTGCCAGCAATATCTCATATGATCCCTCAACTACGGTGATCGTCACCGGCGGAGTTCGGCGTGAGGGTTTCAATGTCGTGACCGGTCCTATCGCTGAGGAATTCTTGCACCAAGTGCGGGTTAATAAAGCTTTTCTTGGGGCCGACGCGGTTGATATCGATAGCGGGATTACCAATGCCACATTTATCGAAGTCTCAATTAAACGTCGTATTATTGAATCGGCCAGTGAGGTTATACTGGTGGCGGATCATTCGAAATTCGGTAAAGTGGCGTTAGCTAAGGTTTGCGCGTTGAATCAGATTCATCATGTTATTACCGATTCCGCGGTTGATGAATCGATTATTCAAGAACTGCAACGGTCGGGCATTGCAACAAGGCTGGTAAAACCGCAATCAATATAAGCCCGCTGGGGATTGCCCGCTGGATATTTTGATGATGGGACTGGCGATTTAACAGGTGTTTTAGAACTTACATCACATAATAAAGGAGAGTATTCAAATGAACTGGCTAAAAGAAGTGTTGGGAACCGAGAAACCGATTATTGGTATGTGTCATTTTCAGGCTTTGCCTGGCGATCCCTCTTTCGATAAACAAGAAGGAATGAAAAAAGTATTAGAAAAGGCCCGTTTTGATTTTTTGGCACTCCAAGAAGGCGGAATTGACGCCGTGATGTTTTCCAATGAATTCAGTCTCCCTTATCTTACCAAAGTTCCCACTGAGACTGTAGCAGCGATGGCGAGAATTATTGGTGAGCTGATGCCGGAGATTAAAATACCTTTCGGAGTTAATGTATTGTGGGATCCAAGGGCTTCTCTGGATTTAGCGGTAGCTACCGGCGCCCGGTTTATACGGGAAATTTTTAGCGGGGTATACGCCAGCGATTTTGGTTTATGGAATACCAACTGCGGAGAAGTAATTCGCCATCAACATGCAATCGGCGCCGAAGATGTCAAATTATTATTCAATATTGTACCGGAAGCCGCCAAATATCTCGGTGATCGTAATATAGCGGAGATTGCCCGTTCGACGGTTTTTAATACCCGGCCCGATGCTATTTGCGTTTCCGGGTTAATCGCCGGTAGTGAGACTTCTTTATCAACTTTAAAGACGGTCAAAGAAACAGTTCCCAATACGATAGTTTTTGCCAATACAGGGGTAAGAACCGATAATGTGGAGCAACAGCTGAGTATTGCTGATGGAGCTGTTGTAGGCACAACATTTAAAGTCGACGGAATCTTTGAGAATCCGGTAGATCAAAAGCGAGTCAAAGAATTTATGAACCGGGTACATTCGTTCAGAAATAACTTTTAAAATTGAACTTAGCCGCTGTAACCTATATGTTATATTGGCATAGGCAAGAGACCACAAATGATAGATTATGATAATTATTATGTAATTGTATGTTAAAAAATGAAACTTTATGAAACTTTATGGTTGATTTAATGTTAGTTATATGTTAGAATTATTAAAAATAAGGCTGGAGCTGGTACAAAACTGCTGCAAAAGGGGACTTATATAATGGCCGGATCTTTGTTGATTGGGATTGACATCGGAACCACTTCCGTAAAAGGAACTTTAATTGATACTTTAGGCCATATTCTAGCCGAATCATCCCGGCCTCATGATCTGCTCTCGCCTCAGAATGGTTGGGCGGAAGAGAGAACGGAGATTTGGTGGCAAAGTACACTGGAAATTCTAAAAGAACTTGCGGATCGGCAACTGGAATTTGGGGGTAGAGTTAAGGCTATTTCCACCAGCGGGATGGTGCCGGCATTAGTTATCTTGGATGAGGCAGGTAAACCCTTGCGTAATTCCATTCAGCAAAATGACGCCCGGACCTTTTCCGAAATTGCCTATTTAAAAGAGAAATTCGACGAAGCAAAGTTCTTTGAGGCTACCGGAGGAAGTATCAATCAACAAAATATTTCACCCCGGTTGCTTTGGCTACGCAAGCATGAACCGGAAGTAATGCAAAGAGCCAAAATATTTATGGGGTCTTACGATTATATAACATATAAGTTGACAGGCAAACTTAGCCTGGAGCGCAATTGGGCTTTGGAAAGCGGGATGTATGACGCCCACCGTGAGGTCTGGCTTCCTTGGGTGCTGAAAGAAACGGGAATCACTGAAACGATGCTTCCGCCGGTAATGGCTCCGGGAGCACCCCTTGGGAAATTGCTTCCGGAGCTTGCCGCAGAACTTGGATTTGATTCGGAGCTTTTGGTAGCTGTAGGTTCCGGCGATCATGTTGCCTCGGCTTTTTCGGCCGGCGTCAAAGAAGATGGCGATGTGCTGCTTAAATTTGGGGGGGCAGGGGACATTTTGATTGGCAGTAAGCAGCTGGTTACGGATCCCAGGATTTTTTTAGATTATCATCTAATTCCGGGCCAATTTCTATTGAATGGCTGCATGGCTTCCTCCGGATCATTGGTGAAGTGGTTTGCCCGAACCTTTTTTGCCGAACAAATCGATGCCTATGAAAAAGCAGGCAAAAATTATTATGCATACTTGGACCAATTGGCTGAACCGATTGCGCCCGGTTCGGAGGGAGTCATAACGCTACCCTACTTTATCGGGGAAAAGACACCGATTATGGATGCTAAAGCCCGTGGAGTTTTTTTTGGCCTATCTTTGCATCATAAGGCCGAGCACTTATACCGTTCAGTCTTGGAAGCGGTAGGATATGGCTTTTATCACCACATTACCGTCTTTCGTGAAATGGGGCTTAACCCCGGCAGATACTATATGTGCAACGGCGGCTCAAAGAGTAAGCTGTGGCGTCAGGTGGTAACCGATGTAATCGGTTCACCGGTTGAGTATATTACCAAGCATCCCGGTTCATCTCTGGGCGCGGCTTTTATTGCCGGAATGGCCATTGGAGTATTTAGCGAATGGTCCGAGGTTGAACAGTATATTACCGAACGTGAAATAATTCAACCCGATCTAAAGAAGCATGCTCTTTATCAAAAGTACTTTCGAATATACTGCAAGTTATATTTAGATCTGAAAGCAGATTTCTACGACTTAAATGAGATCAACACCTGCCCTTAAGAGTTATCAAATCAAATTAAGGAGGCGATTTTAAATGTCCAATTTCTTGGATAAAGTAGTCTTTATAACGGGTAGCGGAACGGGAATAGGCCGGGCAATTGCGCTTTCTTTCGCTACAGAGGGCGCCAGGCTGATTTTAACAGATATCAATACCGACCATCTTGAGCAACTTGCTAAAGATGTAGCTATCCTTACCAATATAAAACCCCTAACTTATAAAATGGATGTTACCAATGCATCCCAGGTTGAAATGGTAATTGCCCTAGCCGTTGAAGAATATGGCCGTATTGATGTGCTAATCAATAATGCCGGAGTCTCCAGTATGGTAAAAGTGATAGATATGACTGAAGCAGATTGGGATTTTAATATGAATGTTAATGCGAAAGGTCAATTTTTGGTGACTAAGGCGGTTTTGCCTCATATGATAGCCGTTAAGTCGGGTAAGATTGTGAATACGGCTTCGATGGCCTCTAAGCTGGGCGCTCCGTTATTGGCGCATTATAGCGCTTCCAAATTTGCCGTGGTTGGCTTTACTCAAGCAGTGGCCAAAGAGGTCGCTCAATATGGAATTAACGTGAATGCGGTTTGTCCCGGCTTTGTGGCTACTGGAATGCAAGATAGAGAAGTTGTGTGGGAAGCCAAACTCAGAGAGTTAACGCCCGAAAAAGTAAGGCAGGAATATATTGATCAAACTCCATTGGGGCGGCTTTGTTATCCGGAAGACGTTGCCAAGGTAGTTCTTTTCTTGGCTTCTCCGGCTGCCGATTTTATGACCGGGCAGGCGATAAATGTTACCGGCGGTGCTTGCACTCATTAAGGGTAGAAGTTTATCCGGGAAAAGGTGGATGATCATGGAAAAAAGAATGAATACGCGATTTCTGGCGGATACTACAACCCACGTGTTGCTGATAGGGTTTTCGCTGATTATATTATTGCCTATACTATGGGTTCTTCGAACTTCATTGGCTACCGATTCGGTTGCTTATGGGTTGCCCCCGCAGCTGATCTTTAAACCTATTTTGAAGAACTATATCGAACTATTTACGGCCAATAACTTTTTACATTATTTTCGCAATAGCATATCGGTTGCCGTAGGTGTCACATTGTTGGGTATTCCGATTGCCGCGCTTGGCGGATATGCTTTCAGCCGCTATAAAATAGGCGGCAAACCGTTGCAATTCATCGTTCTAAGTACTCAGATGCTCCCGGGAATTGTCTTGATACTGCCCCTGTTTGCAATCTATCGAACTATTGGCCTGGTTGACACCATGACCGGTATTATCCTGGCATATCTGGCTTTCAATTTACCATTTTTAGTGTGGCTATTGATGGGTTTTTTTGCCGGAATACCTCATGAATTGGAAGAATCGGCTTTAATTGACGGTTGTACACCCATGAGCGCTTTCTTTCGAATAATCTTTCCCATATCTGCCCCGGGAATTATGTCGGCGGCGGTGATGAGTTTTATTTTTGCCTGGAATGAGTTTTTGTTCTCTTTGATATTGACCGGCGCTAAGACCAGTATGGTACCAGTGGTATTGGCGGCTATGCAAACACACCGTGGCGTATTGATCGGTAAACTCTCGGCTGCTACTATAATTGCAATATTGCCAATGATAGTTATCTCTTTCGGTGTCCAGAAATATCTGGTAAAAGGACTTAGTTTCGGAGCCATAAAATAAGGGAAAGGGGGTATGGATTGCTGAAATAACGGCGCCGATATATCGGTCGATTCGGGAAGATATGTTCATAATTTTTTAAGGGGGACTTTTTATGAAACGAATCACTTCTTTAGTTATTTGCCTTATGTTAACTACTTGTATTGCGTTATCAGGGGTTTTGGCAGCACCTAAGGTTACTTTGAAGGCACTAATGGAAGACATACCAGAAAATAGGATTGTTGAAAAGCTGCTACCCGAGTTTGAAAGCAAGACCGGTATTCAGGTAAAATTTGAGTTTGTTCAATATGGCGATATGCATGCCAAATTAATTACCCAGTTTTTAAGTCAAAATACTGAGTATGATATTGTCCAAGTCGATAATTACTGGGCCGGAGAGTTTCCTGCTGCCGGGTGGCTCGAACCTTTGACCAAGTATGTCAAACGTGACAAATTTGATTTATCACCCTATATCCCTTCTATGCTGAAAATGATTGGCTATTACCAAGGTAAGTTATACATGATTCCGCAATATAACTATGCAATGGGTATGATTTATCGTACGGATTTGTTGCAAGACCCCAATTTACAGAAAAAATTTAAAGAGACTTATAAAAAGCCATTGGAGTTGCCAAACACTGTGGCAGAATATGTAAGGCTTTGTGAATTTATGAGCAAGAACGCCGGAGTCTCTGGATCGGCAATGCAGGCTGGTAGAGGCGATCCAATCGTAATGGAGTGGACCAATTATTTATATAGCTGTGGTGGAGATTATTACGACAGCAAGTGGCGCGCTATCGTAAACAGCCCCAAAGCAATCGCGGCTACCAAATTATATATTGATAATGTTAAGAAAGGCGCGCCTACCGGTGCACTATCGTATAATTTGGATGACGCTTATCGAGTCATGTCACAAGGTAAGGCTTTCTCCATGATCTCTTATCATTGGATGCTGCCGCAGCTAAATGATGAGGCTAATTCCAAGGTGGCAGGCAAGGTTGCTCTCGCGCCAATGCCCGGTGGTAAAGGCCTTAATGGCGGTTGGGGATGGGGGATTGCCCATAATACTCAAAACAAGGAAGAAGTATGGCGGTTTATCTCCTGGATAGAATCAAAAGAAGTTGTTACCCGCCGAGCTGTTATGGGTGGAGCGCCTACTAGAAAAGATGTTTTTAGTGACCCCGCGGTTATTGCTAAATCGCCTTGGTATCCAATGGTTCAGAAAATTGTTGAAAATGCCAAACCGGTTCCCGAATTTACTTATTCAACTGAAATGATTGAGGTTTTGGGACGAGAGCTTTCGTTAGCCGCTTCCGGCGATAAATCCGTGGAAGCTTCCTTAAATCAAGCTGCAAAAGAGCTTAATGAGTTGGCCAAGAAAGCCAAATTGCAGAAGTGATTCATTAATGGATACTTGCGAGGCGATTATTTCACCTCGCAAGTATATAAAACGCAGATAAGGTTGGGAATATTGATGATAAAAAAAGACGACTACAGTTTTAACTCCTTACAAAAGAATGAAAAGCTAACGGGTATGCTTTTTATTGGTCCTACAATTTTGGGTTTAGTGGCCATAATACTTATTCCTCTTCTGTATTCGTTGGTAATCAGTTTTTCCGATTATAATTTTATCCATCCCGTTATCTCTTCGTTTGTGGGTTTCCAAAATTTTTTAAAAGCCTTTTCAGACCAATACTTTTGGAATTCATTGTGGGTCACTATAGAATTTGTGGTAGTTGTGGTTGGTTTGGAACTGCTTCTGGGATTCATGATAGCCATGCTTCTAAACCGTGATATAAAGCTTAAGGGCTTATATTACGCGATCTTAACTATACCCATGGTGATGTCTCCGATTGCAGTATCGCTAATATGGAAAATGTTATTACATCAAGAATTGGGTATTGTCAATTATGTTCTTTCTTCGTTCGGAATTGGCTCGGTTAATTGGTTGGGCAGTACTCACGGGACTCTACTAACTTTAATTTTGGTAGATATATGGCACCAAATATCTTTTATGATATTAGTTCTGCTGGCCGGCTTGGTTTCATTGCCGCTTGAACCCTATCAAGCTGCTAAAATTGATGGAGCCAATGCTTTGCAAATATTATTTAAAATAACGATCCCGTTAATGAAGCCGGTCATTGCGACGGTTGTCTTGATTCGTACGATTATGGCATTTCGGACCTATGATTTGGTTTATATAATGACCAAAGGCGGTCCAGGTGTTAGTACGGATGTCTTAAGCTATTTTATTTACAAGAAGACGTTTATGAGTTTGGACTTGGCGCAAGCCTCGGCAATCAGTTGGGTGTTATTATTGTTAGTTCTGTTGGTTGTCTTTGGTTTGTTTCGATATCTGGAGAGCGAGGAGACAGCTTAATGAACCAGGCTCTTAGGTTAAAAAAGATTTTAGCGGTTGAAGTTGCCCGAGAAGCCGGGAATCTTTTGTGTCGGCTTAGGAAAAATTTACAGGTTGAGGAAAAAGGCAAATGGAACTGGGTTACTAATGCGGATAAGCAGTCGGAAAAACTAATAACAGAGTCTATCAAAAGTTTTTTCCCTGATGATTTTATCTATGGGGAAGAAGGAGGAGGGGCCAACGTAGAAGCCCTCCAAAGTCTAGATCAAATCTGGATTGTCGATCCGTTGGATGGAACTAACAATTATGTCCAAGGATTTAATCACTTTGCGGTATCCATAGCATATTGGGATAAAGGGATTCCTATGATAGGAGTGGTTTTCGCCCCGGCGATGAATGAATTATTCGTTGCTTCCCGGGGTGATGGGACTTTGTGCAATTATGAACCGATTCGGGTATCTACCAGGGAGTATTTAAAAGATTCTTTTGTTGGGACCGGAATCCCTTATGAATCAGATGCTTATGGAAATATTAATAGTGATCATATCAAGAATTTCCTTGCACAAACGCACAATTTACGTTGTATGGGAGCAGCAACTTTAGACTTTGCCAATGTCGCGTTAGGACGTTTAGATGGTTTTTGGGAATATGGGTTAGCTCCCTGGGATGTTGCTGCAGGTATTTTATTGGTACAAGAAGCAGGGGGAATGGTAACCAATTTCTGCGGAGGCCAAGTTGATATTTTTGCTGGAAGAATTGTAGCGTCGAATCGACATATTCATTCGGAAATGTTGGAAGTCCTTTCCTTGGGAAAGACCGGTATGATGAATGGGTAGTGGTATAAAATCTACTACATGATTCAAAAGATGCGTCAATTTAGGGCATTAATCTTTATATAGGGATGAAGGTTAAGTTTGCAGCCCAGCTTTTCGACAATCTCCAAATAACGGTTGCCGATTAATTGAAAGACTTCCTCAAAGGGAATCACTTGCTCCGCCTGAGCATGACAAAGATAAAGCAGATCGGTGATCTTTTGGTCCGCGGCATTGCGTTTTCCCGGAGCAGACGGTACCACATAGCGCCTCTCGGTGTCCGCTTGAATGATTGCTTGAACCTTCTGAAACTGGCCGGCATCCGCCGGCGATGAACCGCCAAACTTAACGACTTTAATCCCCATTTGATAACGCTCCTTCGGAAACATTCGTTACGTTGTAAGTCTAATAAATCCAATTATTTATCCATGATAAAACCCGCTCATCCAAAAGTCAAGCCGTATTGCAAAACAGAAAAGAGTCCGATTGAAATAGGGGGTGCCGTTAGTTGCATCATTGCCGGCGCTAGAATTATTTAAAAGATAATCGTAATTTAAGGGCTTGAGTACGCATAGAAGTCGATTCGAAGCGTAAATATATTGCAGTACCGATGAAAATTTATAATGAGGAAGGCGTAATATAATTATGGGCAAGGACAAAAAAGGCACCCAAAAACGTTTTGTTATTAATATTGCGGGAACCATCAATCCTGATAAGAACATCAATGATATTGAGCAGAAATTTATTGATTTTGTCAATGAATTGCGCAACGAAGGCCATGAAATAGATAAGGCTGAGTTTGATGAATGAATTAATAACCTGAAGGTAAGCCAAATTTAAAGGGAGCTATTGCTATTGCGGTTGCCATGCAAAACGGGTATGAACTTCCTGAATCGATGTAGTCAAGCCCTACCAGCTTTCGGCGAAGGGTTTTTTTGTATATAGCGGGAACTTCTCCAAAGGGATGCCGTTATAATAATTAAATCTCCTTTTTCATTATCACCCTCCTCATGATTGCCCTACTACCTGGTTTTAGGTAGTGGGGCTTTTGTTACTTACCGGCTGTATTTATTTTACTTTTTTGTAATCTCAATGATACGTATTGGACATACAAAAATAGTATATTGTAATTGTACTTTTTTTCATTACTCCCTCCCTTTTAAATGCCCTCTTCGGAGGGTTATTTTTTTTGCTCATTGAGTCTGCTGAAGGGCGATAATTACTCCGTCAACCTGCGTCTCCAACGCATTTGGAGCTAAGAAGAGACTTTCCCCCTGCCCACGCCAGTGCAAACAAAAACCCCAATCTTATTCCGGAAGGCAATATCCGCCATACTTTTACCAATTTGAAAAGACAAGTTGACTATCCTATTTACTCAGGAAAAAATTTTAAAAATTTTTACCATGAAGAGCATGAAGGTCATGAAGTTTTTTAGTAGAGCTTCGCTCTAGTTCTTCATGTTCTTCATGACCTTCATGGTGGAAAAAGATCTTTTCTTT